>JAEEGF011107183.1_pt1 | contig 99328 bp, 86 predicted proteins | sample 9134171 | NCBI WGS metagenome assembly JAEEGF01 (sample SAMN16246542, study PRJNA631951) | gut metagenome | biome: gut microbiome; feature: rumen; material: AP-attached | host: Bos | place: Iran: Karaj | collected 2018-10
ACAAACAAGACGGTCAACTGGTCTACCTCCAGTGCGGAGGTCGCCACAGTGGCTGACGGTGTCGTGACGGCTGTAGCCCCCGGAACCGCAACCATAATCGTCACCACCGCTGACGGCGGAAAGACAGTGACCTGCAACGTGACAGTCAATCCCAAGCCGGTACCCGTCGAGGACGTTTCTGTCGAGATTGAGGCGATCGAGGTTGCCGAAGGCGAGAATGCGTCGATTGTCGTTAAGATCACTCCAGATGACGCCACCGTAAAGGACGTCACGTTCTCCTCCTCCGACGAGGCTGTAGCCACTGTTGACGAGAACGGAAACATCACGGCTGTGGGTCCTGGAACGGCGACCATAACTATAACTACCGCTGACGGTGGAAAGACCGCCACCTGCGAGGTGACTGTCAATCCCAAGGTCGTTCCTGTCGAGGATATAGCATTCACAAAGGATCAGGTCTCAGTCATCGAGGGCGAGAAGGTCCTGCTCTACGTGTCCTTCACACCTAAGAACGCCTCTGACAAGAGGGTGACCTGGGCGTCATCCGATACGGGCGTCGCCACCGTTGACTCCAAGGGCAACGTGACCGGCGTGAAGCCCGGCACGGCCATCATCACCGTGAAGACGACAGATGGCGGAAAGACAGCCACCTGCGAGGTGACCGTCACCAAGAAGCCAACACCCGTCTCCGGAGTGACAATCAACAGGACATCTCTCACCCTGACTATAGATGGTGGCGCGATCCTTGTCGCCACTGTATCTCCTGAGGATGCGGCAAACAAGAAAGTCGTTTGGAGCTCTTCAGACGAGTCGATTGTCAAGGTTGACCAGAATGGTGAGGTTACCGCCGTGAAGACCGGCACAGCCAAGGTCACCGCAACGACCGAGGACGGCGGCAAGACCGCCACTTGCACCGTGACCGTGACTGACAAAGCGGTCCCAGCGACAGGGGTGACTCTCAACAAGACAACCTTAAAACTAAACGTTGGCAAGTCAGAGCAGCTTGCCGCGACCGTGAAACCTTCTGATGCCACCAACCACGAGGTGACATGGTCTTCTTCCAAGACCTCGGTCGCCACGGTCGATAAGGCAGGTAAAGTGACAGGCGTGGCTCCAGGTTCAGCGACCATCACCGCAAAGACCCACAACGGCAAGACGGCCACCTGCACTGTGACTGTGGTGCGTTACGTGGAGAGCATAAAAATCACAAACTCAAGCGGGACAGAATTGACTCTTCCGAGAGTCACCTGGTACGGAGGATCATCATCCAATTCATATCAGTTTAAAGCTGTCGTGTCTCCTTCCGATGCCCAAAACAAGGAAGTCACATGGTCTAGCAGCAACACCTCCGTCGCGACTATTGACCAGAACGGAAAGGCGACTTATAAAAGTCCCGGCACAACCACAATCAAAGCCACGGCCAAAGACGGCAGCGGGGTCAGCAAGTCCATCACATTTATCATCTATGAGGGAATCGCCAACAGTATCACCCTCAAAAGCAGTGGCGGAACCGGTAGTTTCCAGACAAGGGTCAACGGAACCTTCACTGTCACAGCCACTTTGTCCGTAGATAACAGATGGACTCCGCTTGTCAACGAGGTTGTATGGTCACTCAGCTCTACTTCCTGCGCAAGGATTAAGTCTTACACTGCCACAACTTGCGTGATAGAGGGACTTGCGGCGACCACTGCCAGTAACCCTGTGATCTTGACAGCGAAGGCCAAGAGCGGCTCCGCGACCAAATCGCAACAGATAGCCATCCTGAATCCTCCATATATCAAGTCTATTAGTTTACCGTCAAGTATTACTGTCACAAAGGGGAGCACCAAGGTGATCACCCCGACCATCACCCCTGCTAACGGTGATGTGATGGAACTTTCGTGGAGTTGTTCGAATACTAGTGTCGCGACGATCACAAAACTGAGCTCCGGCAACCTCTCTGTCACCGGTAAGAATACCGGTACCGCGACAATCACTTGCACCGCTCCCGAGACTGGAGCGAAAGCCACAACAACAGTCAGCGTATCTGCCGCGCCAGTAGCTGTCACAGGAATATCATTAGGGTCGACAATTCCTTTGGGAATATATGATGGAGGCCCAAGTCAGACGACAACCATGTCCTACACAATCACTCCTTCCAATGCCACAAATCAGGCTGTGACATGGTCGTCAAGCAACACAAGCATAGCAAGTGTTGACAGTAACGGTAAAATAAAAGGATTGAAAGCAGGCGAGGCGACCATTACGGTAACTACAGTAGACGGAGGCTATTATGCGACACGCAAAGTTATTGTCAGACATTTCACGCCTATTACTAGTATAGTGATTAATCCTTCTACTTTCACTATTAGATTAAATCAAACGTTGGGTATAGATACTTATACAATATACCCCAGTGATGCCACCATCCAATATTTGGATTGGACGTCATCAGATCCTTCTACAGTCGAAATCGTGCAGAACAGCACATCCAGTTCTTCTAACCCTCCGTATATCAAAGGGAAGAAGATTGGAACCGTTACACTTACCGCCAAAGCCCGTGACGGGTCTGGAAAGTCGGCTACTTGTAGAGTTACGGTAACGAATTAAGCCACTGACACATGTCAGGGCAAGCATCCGAAGAAACAAAAAATGTAGCCAGGATTCTCCTGGCTACATTTGCGAATAGTTCAGGGAGTCGCTACAGTCCCAGCTTCTTGAAGAAGTCGTTGCCTTTGTCGTCGACGAGGATAAAGGCCGGGAAGTCTTCGACACGGATTTTCCAGATAGCTTCCATTCCGAGTTCCGGATATTCAACGCACTCGATTGAGCGGATACTGCTTTGCGACAGGACAGCGGCAACGCCGCCTATAGTGCCGAGATAGAATCCTCCATGCTTGAGACAGGCATCGGTGACGGCTTTGGAGCGATTGCCCTTCGCTATCATGACAAGGGACGCGCCATGATCCTGGAACTCATCCACATAAGGATCCATACGGTTGGCCGTAGTGGGACCCATACTACCGCAAGGATAGCCTTCAGGAGTCTTGGCCGGACCGGCGTAAAGGATGGGATGGTCCTTGAAATAGGCGGGCATCTCTTCCCCCGCATCCAAACGAGCCTTCAACTTGGCGTGAGCGATATCACGCGCGACTATGATGGTGCCGTTAAGGTTGACTCTGGTACCTACCGGATACTTGGTGAGCTCGGCCCTTACGGAATCGATACCCTTGTCCAGGTCTATGACAATACCTTTGGGGCCCTCTCCGGGACGACGGTACTCTTCAGGAATAAGCTCTGAAGGATTGGAATCCATCTTCTCGATCCAAACGCCGTCGGAATTGATCTTGCTCTTGATATTACGGTCCGCCGAGCAACTGACGCCCATGCCGATCGGACAGCTGGCTCCGTGACGGGGAAGACGGATAACACGAATATCGTGTGCCAGATACTTGCCGCCGAACTGCGCTCCGAGGCCGATTTTCTGAGCCTCAACAAGGAGTTTTTCCTCAAGGTCGATGTCACGGAAAGCCCGGCCGGTATCGTCACCAGTCGTGGGCAGATTGTCATAGAACTTGATGCTGGCGAGCTTGACTGTCAGCAGGTTCTTCTCGGCAGAAGTACCACCGATCACGAAAGCGATATGATAGGGAGGGCAGGCAGCGGTGCCGAGGGAGCGCATCTTTTCGACAAGGAACGGCAGGAGAGTTCCCTCGTTCTGGATGGTGGCCTTCGTCATCGGATAGAAATATGTCTTGTTGGCCGATCCGCCACCTTTGGCGACCATGATGAAACGGTACTCGGAGCCTCTAACCGCCTCGATGTCAATCTGTGCGGGAAGATTGCACTTGGTGTTGACCTCGTCGTACATGTTCAGAGGGGCGTTCTGGCTGTAACGGAGGTTTTCCTGCGTGTAGGTATTGAATACGCCAAGGCTCAAAGCCTCCTCGTCCTCGAAATCCGTCCAAACCCCCTGACCCTTTTCGCCATGGATAATCGCCGTACCGGTGTCCTGGCAGAACGGAAGAACTCCCTTAACGGAAGTCTCGGCATTGCGAAGGAACTGAAGAGCGACATACTTGTCATTCTCGGAGGCTTCCGGATCGTTCAATATCGCGGCGACCTGCTCGTTATGTGCCCTTCGAAGCATGAACTGGCAATCGTGGAAACTCTGCTGGGCGACAAGCGTAAGCGCCTCGGGAGAAACCTCGAGAATAACCTTTCCATCAGCCAACTTGGTGGTCTTGACAAGCTTCTCCGACTCTGGAATCTTGTAGTACTCTGTCGTGTCCGGTCCCAACTGGAACATCGGAGCATATTTGAATTCTGCCATAATTTGGTTATTTAGTTATTATTCAATATCTTCCACAGGTTCAACGACACCGCCAGCACCTTCCTGCATAAGGTAGCGGCGCATGAATTCACCAAGATCCCCGTCAAGCACACCCTGCGTGTCGGCGGTCTTGTAGCCCGTCCTAAGGTCATTGACCATCTTGTAGGGATGGAGCACATAAGACCGGATCTGGGAACCCCACTCGATCCTCTTTTTCTGTCCCTCGATCTTGTCCTTCTCCTCCTGACGCTTTTTCATCGCTATGTCGTATAATCTGGAGCGGAGAAGCAGCAGGGCCTTCGCCCTGTTCTTCGGTTGATCGCGGGTCTCGGTGTTCTCGATGAGAATCTCCTCTTCTTTACCGGTGTCAGGGTCTTGATAAAGATAGCGTAGACGCACCCCGGACTCAACTTTGTTGACATTCTGACCGCCGTGTCCTCCAGCCCGGAAAGTGTCCCAGGACAATCTTGAAGGATCCACATTCACCTCAATGGTATCATCCACAAGAGGATACACGAAGACCGAGGAGAACGTGGTCTGACGCTTTCCTTGCGCGTTGAAAGGGGAAATCCTGACAAGCCGGTGGACTCCATTCTCGGCCTTGAGGTATCCGTAAGCATAATCGCCGTCAAACTCGATAGTGACTGATTTGACACCGGCCTCATCACCATCCTGGATATCCGTGACGGCGGTCTTGTAACCGTTGCGCTCGCCCCAACGGAGATACATTCTCATCAGCATAGCGCTCCAATCATTGGCCTCAGTTCCGCCAGCGCCGGAATTGATTGTCAAGACCGCACCAAGGTTGTCACCTTCAGAGCCGAGCATATTTCGCATCTCGATGGCTTCGATATCCCTCAAAGCCACATCATAAGCCGCATCAAGTTCCTCTGACTCAGGGGTTTTGTCAGTCTCGTCAGCGTTATTGTCCAGACTCTCTTTGGCAAACTCATACAACACCTCGAGGTCCTCAGTCTCAGAAAAAGCCTTATCGAAAGAGTTGACCCAGGACTTTATCCCATTAAGATTCTTCATGAAAGCCTCCGCCGCCTTGGGATCGTTCCAGAAATCAGGCGACTCCGTCTTTCTCTGGAGGGACTCCACCTGACTCTTCTTTCCAGGAATATCCAGACACGCCTCAAGAGTTCCAAGGCGCTCCCGCAGGGCTTCAATCTGTTCTTTAGTGGTCATTATCTTGTCGGCAGATTAGCGAGGTCGGGCAAAGGTCTCTGATTATTGATAAGCATTCCTCTAGGAGCCCCATGTTCAATAATCTCGGTGGGCAGAGAATTGAATGAACGCTCAGGAGCCTTCGTATAAACCTTGCCGGCTGCCTTCAGGGCGGCTTTCAGCATAGTCTCATTCTCATCTCCGAACTGGCACCCGTCAAACATATTGTCATCAACCTCGATATTAACAGGAATGCCGTCCGGCATAGCCTGATTGTGTCCGTTCTTGTCAGCGAACGTGCTGACCATCACATAGATACCCCAATTATTGATTTTCGAGTGATCCACATTCATGCTCGCCGGATAAAGATTGTCCGGGGACATCATGTAACCGGCGCAATACTTCCCGTAGGTCTGTTCCCCAATCAAGGTGATATCCATATACGGAGTCAAGCCGACAATAAGCCCTTCGGAAGCCGAAGCGGACCCACTGGTCACTATGACATACATTTTCTTCAGATCCAAGTTGGCGTCAGTTATATCCTCGTTAATATTGTAGTCTGCGGTAACATGATCGAATTTGGTCGAGAAATATGTGTTGAAATCCTCGTCAGCCCACGCTGTGGTTAGGGTTTGGTTGAAGACCTCGGTCTGGAAGACATCCCCGGCAGCCACATTCGCGTAAGGAGCGATCAGAGAGGCGAGCTCACACTCTGTCTTCACATAACCGCCACCATTGTATCGAAGATCCAGGATAAGTTCCTTAACACCCTTTTCCTTGAACTTCCGGAACACCACAGGAAGAGTCTCCATGGATTTGATATCAAATGAGTTATAGACAAGGTAACCAACTGTCTTTTCTCCAATGGTATAGGTCGTGTCGACAAGGATAGGATCCTCCCACATGTCCACAGCTGCCATGGAAACATCATACTCCACATCTCCCAAGTATCCGTCCGCGGTGAGATGGGAAACGCCAAGGGTCACATTCGCGGTATTGAACGCATCGTAGATGTTGGCGCTTGTGATCTCCTTGCCATCAATCTTCATGATAATGTCACCTCTTTTCAATCCAGCCTTCTGGGCGGGACTATTCTTTGAGACATAGGTGACAATCAAGAAATACACACCCTCCTTGTTTGAGATCCTGCCTGCCTGGAGATCGTAACCATACGTCAAGCCAAGCCCCTCCACGGAGTTGGTCATCGATTTCAAGTCATCAGTAAGCTGTGTCCAGTGATCGACCTCCTTATTGTTGGCATGGTAACGGATATCATGTACAACCGTTATGGGATCGGTGCAAGAATTAGGATCAAGTTTCCCAAGGTCGTTGTAAACCTCCTTGCTCCAAAGGTAATAAGTGGCCAGAGCGTCAATGGCGAACTGGTCAGCTTGCTGGATCTGCTTTGAAGGCTTGGTCGAGACTGGTGTCACAGGATCCTGCCCGTTATTGTTAGGGGTGGTATTATTTGTGATCGGATCATCCTTTGGTCCGCAGGCCATCAACGAGGCAAAAGCGAGCAATGATATCGCGAAAAAATGGGAAATTCTTCTCATACTCTATATTTCTATCTATAGTTACGGCTCCCAACAGAGCAAACACTATGCAAATTTAACATATTTATCCGGGATTATGAGTATCTTTGTGATATGATCGGTATTTTCGACTCCGGTTCCGGCGGTCTTTCCGTCTTGAGGGAGATTTTAAAAGTCCTCCCTCGGGAAAAGTATTTGTTCTTCGCCGACAACGCCTTCTGCCCTTACGGGGAGAAGACTCCACAATTCATCCAGGATAGAGGAAGGGCAATAACTGACTATCTTCTTAGCGAAGGGGCAGACATTATTGTAGTAGCCTGCAACACCGCCACCGCCGCCGCTATAGCCGTGTTGAGAAATGAATATGCCATCAAGTTCATCGGAATGGAACCAGCCGTGAAACCAGCCGCTCTGAGCTCCGAGACCGGAGTGATAGGAGTACTGGCTACCGCCGGCACCCTCAAAGCTTCCAAATACCTCAAGACCAGGGGGTTATACGAAGATGACGTAAAGATCTCGGAGAGAGTCGGAAAGGGCTTTGTCGAACTAGTCGAGAGAGGGATTCTCGATGGTCCGGAAGCCGAAGAAACCGTACGTCAAAGCCTCCAGCCACTCCTGGACGACGGGGCCGACAGAATAGTCCTGGGATGCACCCATTACCCCTTCCTGCGAGATGTCATACAGAGTATTGCCGGGCCGGACGTTCAAGTAATTGATCCCGCCCCGGCTGTCGCCAGGCACCTGGTTCATGTCATGACGGAAGATGGCCTTATCAGAGAGGACGGAGGACCGTCCTTCCCGGATGTAAGGATAGTGGCCTCAGGGGACGACACAATCGCGAAAAGGCTATACGAAACGATTATCAATAACCAACAATAATGCTGAACAATTCCTATTGCTCGGACAAGTACCAGTACACCATGGGAAAGTCCTTCTATGACACGGGACGCAAGGATGTCACTGCCGTTTTCAACATGTTTTACAGGAAAGCCCCGGAGAACAACAACTGGGCAGTGTGCAGCGGCACCGAGGAGGTTATCGAATGTGTCCTCAACCTAGGCAAGGCCGAACCATCATTCTTTGAGAAATTCCTTCCGGGGGATGATTATGCCGAATTCCGGAAATACCTGTCAACCATGAAGTTCACAGGTAACGTCTGGGCCATGAGAGAAGGTGAGATCGTATTCCCCAACCAGCCGGTAATCACAGTCGAGGCTCCGCTTATCGAAGCCCAGGTTCTCGAGACCCCGATACTTTGCATAATGAACCACCAGATGGCTGTCGCTACGAAAGCTTCCAGGGTCTGCAGGGCAACCGACCGACCGGTCAGCGAGTTCGGTTCACGCAGGGCTCACGGTCCTTGGGCGGCGACTTTCGGAGCGAAAGCAGCTATCATTGCCGGATGCGCGAGCACATCTAACATCTTGACCGGAGTGATGAATGATGTGGCCTCAACCGGAACCATGGCCCACAGTTTCGTGACATCCTATGGCAGCAGTGTGGAGGGCGAGCACAAGGCTTTCGTGGATTATTGCAATACTCATAAAGGAGAGAACCTGATCCTCCTTATCGACACTTACGACACGCTCAAGTGCGGAGTCCTCAACGCCATACGTTCTTTCAAGGAGTGTGGAATCGATGATAATTACGCTCCTGGCTACGGTATCCGACTTGACAGCGGTGACCTCGCTTATCTTTCCCAGAAAGTCCGGAAAGTCCTGGACGCACATGGGATGAAAAAGTGCAAGATATTCGCCACCAACTCATTGGATGAATACCTTATCACGGACCTTGAGCGCCAAGGTGCCCGGATCGACGCCTATGGTGTCGGTGACGCAATTGCCACGAGCAAAGCAGCTCCATGTTTCGGTAATGTTTACAAATTGGTCCAGATTGGTGGCGAGCCCGTCCTGAAGCGTTCCGAGGACACGATCAAGCTTATCAATCCAGGTTTTCAGATTACCTACAGGATCATCCAGCCGGATCCCGACCACGGGGAACTCAACGAGGCTGACGTGACCTGTCTCAGGGGCGACTCTATCGCAAAGAAAATCGAGGCCGGAGAGGAATTCACGATTTTTGCCGAGGATGACCGCTTCAAGCACAAGACTTTCAAGGCCGGCTCATATACATGGCGCACCCTCCAGTTGCAGATAATAAAAAATGGTGAAGACTGTGCCGTGAGACACACACTGGCTGAGAAAAGAGCCTTCTACAAAGACACTCTCAACCATTTCAGCCCATCCGAGAGACGTCTCATCAACCCTCACTACTACAAAGTCGACATCTCCGAGGATCTCTACCAGACCAAGATTTCGATCCTCGAGACCCTCAACAAGGAGATCGCGGCATTCAAGATAGATTAAAGGACTCTCACGAGGCGTTCGAGCCAGAAGGCGTCAACAGAGTCGAAAGTGGCGAGCTCGTCGCTGTCTATGTCAAGGACGGCGACGATTTCGTTTTCCTTGAATACAGGTACGACTATTTCCGATTTGGAGAGCGACGAGCAAGCTATATGGCCCGGGAACTCCTCTACATCAGGGACTACCACGGTACGCCCCACCTTCCATGCCGTGCCGCATACACCAGATCCATAACCTATCCGCATACAAGCGAATGATCCTTGGAACGGACCCAGGATCAGCTCTTTCCCATTCTCTGATGGAGCGCCGTGACCGTGGGAGGCTCCTGATGGATCAGCGTCTCCGACAAGATAAAACCCTACCCAGAAAAAGCCCATTCTTTCCTTGATGAGCGCGGCGGCGTTGGAAAGCCTGGCGGTTAAGTCAGGTTCATCCCCGAGGAGGTGGCCGAGGTCACTGACCAGCCGCGGATAACGGAATATCTTTAGAGGCAAGTGGCAATAACCGTCGGGATTCTTGACCAGATAGTCCTGATGACGGCCATCGGCAGGATAGAAATTCCGGAGGGGCTCCAATTCCACGGCCAAGGGGGCAGCAAGACCAGCTTGGATCTCGTCGAAAACCTTACGGGCAATATCCAAGTCAGCGGGATCAGAATAATAAACCCCTGTGCGATAACGGGTTCCCTCATCCTCACCCTGCTTGTTAAGGCTAAGCGGGTCGATCGCGCAGAAGAAATCCTTAATGAGCTCGTCCAAAGGTAAGGCGTCAGGGTTATAGATTACACGGACCGTCTCGGCATAACCTGTCGTGTCGGTGTAGACCTGCTCGTAAGTCGGGGACGGGGTATCACCATTGGCGAAGCCTACCTCAGTATCCACAACGCCTTCTATATTCCGGAAATAATGCTCCGCGCCCCAGAAGCAGCCGCCAGCAAGATAGATTTCTTTCATTTCCCAGCCTCCTCTTCTATAGATTCACGAACCGAACGCAGGTAGTTCCTGCACTGCTCAATCAAGGTTTTGGAGCGGCTCACTAGAGCCCCTATGTCCTCGAGGCTTGTTTTCGGGTCCTCGACCTTGACGGCGATTCCTTCCAACTCGGCCATCGCCTTCGCATAATCAAATTTCTCTTCTGGCATATTCGTTTTATATTATATTTCAATCATTTACTCGTTACAGATCCTTCGCTTCGCTCAGGATGACAGAGTCTGGCGGCAGGTTCAACAGAGGTGACGGTGCCTTTGACGGTTCCGTCGGAGAACATCATCTGGAAGGCATCGCCCGGCTTGACTCCGGAAGCGGAGGACAATTTGACGCCTCGGGCGTCCAGAGCGAGGACATATCCTTTATCGAGAATACGCCTCGGATCGCCAGCGGTAATCTTCGCCTCGATCATCTCCAGAGCATGGCTGGCGTCGGAAAGGCGCTTGTCAGCGGCATGGAGAACACTTTTGCCCAGGAGATCAAGCCTTGAGAGCATGGCTGAGAATCGCCCGGAAAATGCCAAACGGAGCCTGGTCTCAAAAGACGAAATCCTTTGATCCTCAGCTATTAGGCAATCAAGGAAAAGATCAGCCAAAGCAGTTGGAGTCTTCACGAAGGTGTTTGCCACCATGTCAGCCACATGGTAGTCCTTATCGTGGCCGATAGCGGTGAATACAGGAATCGGGCAACGGGCGATAGCGGCAGCGAGATCATAATCGTCGAAGCAAGCCAGATCTAGATCGGAACCGCCTCCCCGCATGATAAGGACGGCATCATAGTGTTTTTCCGAGGCCTCAATCATCTCCAGGTCGACTATCATGGAATCCGCGGCCTGGTCACCTTGCATAAGGGCCTCGAACAGATCGACATCGAAAACGAAGCCATATTCATTCTCCAACAAATGGCGCCTGAAATCCCGCAATCCTGCCGCTCCAGGAGCTGAGATCACCGCCAATGAATATGGCAACAAACTAAGACTCAACTCTTTCTGGAGATCGATCAACCCTTCTTTTGTCAGCCTCTCGATAGTCTCGCGTTTCCTCCTCTCATTAGCGCCAATGGTGAAATCCGGATCGACCTCATCAATATTCAAGGAAAGACCGTAGACTGGATGGAAATTGACCTGGGACCGGAACAGGACATCCATCCCGACACCTAAAGGCGACCCGGTCACACTCTTGAAATACTCGTTGATATAGTTCCATCTGGCGGCCCAAATGGTCGCCCGAACCTTCGCGACGACCACTCCCCTTTCGCTTTGTGACAGTTCCAGGTAACAATGACCGTTCTGCTTATGGCTGAGGCTGCTTATCTCGGCTTTAACCCACACCGGTGCCGGGAAAGAGGTCTCGACCTCGTCCCTCAGCATGGCGGTCAGCTCCGATAGCTCCAAGTATTCCAAATCCATCGTCAAACTCTCTATTCTCTCTTACAAAATTAACAAAAATCCACTATCTTTGCACTATGAGGATTTCCGAAGCAAAATTCGTTGGCAGCAGCCCCACGGTGGCGATGAAACCAAGCCGGAAACTTCCGGAATTCGCCTTCATCGGGCGCTCTAATGTCGGCAAGTCATCGCTTATCAATATGCTTTGCGGCAACAGCAAGCTGGCCAAGACCTCTTCCACTCCCGGAAAGACAAAGCTTATCAATCACTTCCTCATCAATGACAGCTGGTACATCGTCGATCTTCCAGGCTACGGATTCGCCAAGATATCCAAAAAAGAGCGGGAGGGGCTTAGGCTGATGATCAACGATTATATCCTCAACTCTGAGGAAATGACACTTCTTTTTGTCCTCATAGACTCGAGGCACGACCTTCAGAAGATCGATCAGGAATTCATCAACGGGCTCGGGGAGAACGGGATTCCCTTCGCCATCATATTCACGAAAGGGGACAAAATGGGGCCCAACGCCCTCAAAGCCCAGATTGAGAAGAACAAACAGATACTTTCCGAACAATGGGAGGAACTGCCTCCGATGTTCGCCTCGAGCGCTGAGACCGGAGCAGGCAAAGAGGAAATACTTGATTATATTGAACAATATATATAGCCATGTACATCGAACACAGAATGGAATTATTCGCATGCAGGGCATCAAAGAACTTCGCATGCAAGGTTGTCGAAGGCTTGAACAAGATCGGGGAGCGTTACGGCGAGAAATACCATCTCGGCGAATCTGAAGTGACCCAGTTCAGCGATGGAGAGTTTGTTCCTTCATTCACGGACAGTGTCAGGGGTGCCACTGTATTCGTGGTCCAGTCCACTTTCCCGCCCACAGAGAACCTGATGGAACTCCTTCTGACCATCGATGCGGCGAAACGCGCTTCCGCCGACAAGGTTATCGCCGTAATGCCATACTTCGGATGGGCCCGCCAGGACCGCAAGGACAAGCCTAGAGTTTCTATCGGAGCCAAACTTGTGGCCAACCTGCTCACCGCCGCCGGAGTGGACAGGATTATGACTTGCGACCTCCACGCCGACCAGATCCAGGGATTTTTCGATATTCCGGTAGATCATATCTACGCCAGCAGGGTGTTTATCCCCTACCTTAAATCCCTGAATATCGAGAACTTGGCAATCGCCGCTCCTGACATGGGAGGAGCCAAGAGAGCCAACGCCTACGCCAAGGAGCTCGCCTGCCCTGTCATCATCTGCCACAAGACCCGCGAAAGGGCGAATGTTATCGGATCCATGACAGCGATTGGTGATGTCGAAGGCAAGAACATCGTCATTGTGGATGACATGATCGACACCGCCGGCACACTCACTAAGGCAGCGGACCTCCTTATGGAGAAAGGTGCCGCCAGCGTCAGGGCATGCGCGACCCATGCGGTCCTGTCCGGCCCGGCCTATGACAGGATCAACGCCTCTTCCCTCACGGAAGTCTATGTGACAGACACGATTCCTCTCAGGGGCGACGCGGACAAATCCAAGATCAAGGTGGTCTCGATGACTTCGACTTTCGCCTCGATCATCCACAAGGTTTACAATTACGAGCCGATCAGCACGGAATTCATCTTCTAAAGCTTCTCTTGACCGATGCGCACACTTCTTGCGGCCATATTGATACTCTCCATCGCCATCGCCCTGATGTGCGTGGGGATTATCGTTAAGGGCCGTTTCCCAGAAACCGAGATCAGCAAAAATGAGAATATGCGCAAGATGGGAATCAAGTGTGTCAATGAGGAGGAGAAGGAGCGCTCCGGGCTGAGACGCCAGAGAAACAGCTCATGCACAGGCGTTTACACTGAAGCCTGCAAAAGCTGCGGATTATACAAAAACTGAACGATATGAGCTTGGTAGCGATAGTGGGACGGCCGAATGTCGGCAAGTCAACCCTTTTCAACCGCCTAGTGGGCATGCGTCAGGCGATAGTCGACGAGGTCGCCGGAGTCACGCGTGATCGCCATTACGGGAAATGCGACTGGAACGGGAAAGAATTCTCCGTGGTAGACACCGGCGGATGGACCAGCAAGTCGGATGATGTCTTCGAGGACGCCATCCGTAAACAAGTTGTGATTGCGATAGAGGAAGCCGACCTGATCCTTTTCATGGTCGAGGCCGCTACCGGAATCACAGATTATGATGAGCAGATAGCCGACCTGCTGCGTCGCAGCGGGAAGCCCGTTGTCCTTTGCGTCAATAAGGTGGACTCGGGAGAAAAGATGTATGACACTTACCAGTTCTACAGCCTGGGTCTGGGAGAGGTCTGGAGCATTTCCGCCGCCAATGGTAGCGGAACCGGAGACCTTCTGGACGAGATCCTTCGGATCCTCCCGGAGGACACACAGGCCGAGGATGACCATCCGGAACTGCCGCACATAGCGATAGTCGGAAAGCCGAATGTCGGGAAGTCGTCTCTGACCAACGCCCTTCTCGGTGAGGAAAGGAATATTGTCACACCGGTAGCCGGCACCACAAGAGACTCTATCTCAACTCGTTACAACAAGTTCGGACACGATTTCATGCTCGTGGACACCGCCGGAATGAGGCGCAAAACCAAGGTGAACGAGGATCTTGAGTTCTATTCTGTCATGAGGGCTATCAGGGCTATCGAGCACGCCGACATCTGCATCCTGATGATTGACGCCAACGCCGGCATGGAGGCCCAGGACATGAGCATATTCAACCTGATTGTCCGTAACCGGAAGGGCTGTGTGCTTGTGGTCAACAAGTGGGATCTCTTCACCAAGGACAGCAACACGATGAAGGAATATACCAAAGCCCTTCGTGAGCGTATCGCACCCTTTGATGATGTCCCGATCATATTCACTTCCGTTATAAACAAACAGAGGATCATGGATGTGCTCGACGCCGCGGCTCATGTCTACGAGAATTTCTCCCGCAGGGTGCCCACCGCGAAGCTCAACGAGGCGCTCCTTCCTGAAATCGAGAATTATCCTCCTCCCGCATGGAAGGGGAAATACATCAAGATCAAATACATAACCCAGCTGCCCACAAAATTCCCGGCGTTCGCGTTCTTCTGCAATCTGCCGCAATATGTCAAGGCTCCTTATAAAAGATTCCTCGAGAACAAGATCAGGGAGCATTTCGACCTGTTGGGTTGCCCGGTTCAAATCTTCATCAGAGCCAAATAGCCATGGAAGAATCTGAAGTCAAAAATAATAAAACCGGTATTTTAGGAAACTGGATAGTCAGGAACCTGCTTGGCGCTGTGATCTTTTTCGCGGTGCTGGTGATCGGGGCGACTATAGTCCTAAGCATCGTGACCCATCACGGCCAGAGCATCGAGGTCCCTGACCTGACCAGCATGAGCGTTCAAGACGCCTCCAAGGAAGCCTCCAGGAATCACCTTCGGGTCGAGGTTACTGACTCCATCTATGTCCGCAGAATGGAGAAAGGCGCTGTCTACAGCCAGAACCCCAAAGCAGGTTCTCTGGTCAAGAAAGGCCGCCGTATCCTGCTGACAATAAACGCCAAACATGCCAAGAAGGTGAGCATGCCCAATCTTGTCGGATATTCAATGAGACAAGCCAAGGCAGAGCTTAACTCCCGCGGTTTGGCTCTCGGGAAACTCATCTATGTCAATGACATAGCCACTAACAACGTGCTCCGCCAAATCTACCGCAACCGTGAGATAAGGCCTGGGGTGCAGATCGAGACCGGCTCAGCGATAGACCTTCAGGTCGGACTTAATCCGTCCGACAACATGACTTATGTCCCTAACGTGAAGGGAATGAAATACATGAGGGCTGTCGACGCTATCCATGACAACTCCCTTAATATAGGCAGAGTCGTGTTTGACAAGACGGTTAAGAACTATACCGACTCGCTTAACGCGACTGTGTACAAGCAGACTCCCGCCGCCTCGAAGAGTCCTATCCTGATGGGCTCTGATGTGACAATCCAGCTTTCCCTGGACATCAAGGAAAACTACTAGCCGTGGATAAGGACCTCCCGATTATCGATCCAGAGGAAACTGATCTCCTTGAAGACGGAGAACAGGGGATGTTCGAGCATTTCCGGCTCAACGTCGATCCAGGTCAGACTCCCATGCGAGTGGACAAATTCATGGCTACCCATTTGGAGGACACCTCCCGCCACAGGGTCCAATGCGCCATAAAAGAGGGTTATGTCAGGGTCGGAGACAAAATCGCCAAGGCTAACCTGATTGTAAGGCCAGGGGATGTGATACGGTTCATGATGCCATACCGGCGCAGGGGAACCGAGATCCTTCCGGAAGATATCCCACTTGACATAGTTTATGAAGATAATGATCTTCTGGTAGTTAACAAACCGGCCGGTATGGTCGTCCACCCGGGACACGGCAATTACAACGGCACACTGGTCAACGCTCTGGCTTTCCATTTGGGAATAGACCCTTCGGCTCAATCCAAGGGCCAGGAAGACGAGCGTATGGGCATATTGGTCCATAGGATAGACAAAGACACATCCGGACTTTTGGTAGTGGCCAAGAATGACGAGACCCAGATGAATCTTGCCAAACAATTCTTCGAGCATAGTATCGAGAGACTTTATGTGGCAGTTGTATGGGGCAATATCAAAGAAGACGAGGGCACGATCGACGGAGCCATCGGGAGGGATCCGAACGACAGGCTCAGGTTCAAGGTCTATCCTGAGGATGACGAGAGGGCTAAGCATGCCGTCACACACTTCAAAGTCCTGGAGAGATTCGGCTACGTGACAGTCGTGCAGTGCCGACTCGAGACCGGAAGGACCCATCAGATAAGGGTTCACATGAGCCACATAGGTCATCCGTTGTTCAACGACGAACGCTATGGCGGAGCGGACATCAAAAAAGGAACTATTTACGCCAAATACCGCCAGTTCATCCAGAACTGTTTTGAATTATGCCCCAGGCAGGCCTTGCATGCCAAGACCTTGGGTTTCGTCCACCCCTCAACGAAGGAGATAATGCGATTCGACTCCAATATCCCGGAGGACATGGAGTCGATGATCACCAAATGGCGTAAATATGTGTCATCCTAGAACATAGGAGGTCTGCCGCCGCCCATAGGAGGGCCGCCAAATCCTCCGCGACCACCGCCGGGACCACCCATCCTCATCCTGTTATTCCTGCCGCCGAAAGTGCCGAAACGGTAAGTTAAAGCGACTATCACATAACGGCCGAGCGTATTGCTCCAACTCTCAGTGATCACACCATTGCTTTCCCTGACTCCGATGTTCCTGGCCTGGTCGAGAAGGTCATAGGCCCTCAGAGCAAGCGTCACTTTATTCTTGAACAGAAGCTTCTGGATGTCAAGGTTGACAAGCATCGTAGGCTCTATATCTGTAGTATAATTGATGTACCAGTTGTAAGTGGCGTCGGTCTTGAAAGTGAATCCGGCTGGCAAGGTCCAGTTGATGGAACCGTCAATACTGTTGGTCCAAGTCTCGGTGTTGTTGACACCACCGATAGTTGAGGACTTACCCTGATTCACCGAATAGGTTATGTGACTGTAACGGCCGCTCGCGCCCGCCATAATCTCAATCGCGTCGCTACGATAAGTAAGTCTAAGCCTTTGATTGAATGAGAAGTTGCGAGTAACGTTCTCCTTGAATATGGAGGCCTTGGCAGGATCAGGATAATCGGCGAGGAATTCCTTGTACTTGGTGAAAGCGCCATCTTCGTTACGGTACTTGTCCATATTGATCTTCGAGCCGGCGTCAGTGTATGACGTTGACTGATTGAAGTTGAGATTGGTATTGGAAAAGATCGAGAAGTTCGACTTTGCGATTGGGGAATTGAAGAATATCCTGGCGCCACCACTGTAGGAATTGGGGCCGTTGTAAGGAATGGAATAAGACCTGTTCTTATCGTCCCTGATAACTCCAGTCACAATCGGATTCTGGACCATACCTCCATTGAGGTTGATGTTGAAGGATGTGAACGTCTTACGGTTCGTCATCCTGAACTCAGTGTTGATATTATGGTTGAAGTAAGGAATCAAACCAGGGTTACCACTGGAGATAGAGTTAGGATTCGAGTTGTCAGGGACCCTCATGAGCTGAGTGGTGGAAGGCTGTTGCGACCGCCCGCGATAGAATAACCTCATGTTGGTGGTCTCTCCCATGTCATACCAGAACATCGCGGTAGGAGCGATATTGACAACCGTCGTGTCGTATACCTCTTTGTTGGTCTCGTTGTGCATATGATTAGGCATGACTGAGAAACCCAACTGCGCATGTACCTTATCCTTTTGGTACTGGAGGTCGATCCCGGCGGTCTGATTATTATTCTTGTTCAGGATATTGCTCGAATATGTCTCGTTCTTGACCTCTCCCCTAGGATCGTAAATCAATGATTTCTCACCGATCACAGTCGATCCGCTATCATAGGCATCCTTCTGGGATGTGTTCCTGTTCCAAGCGTAGCTGTAATTCGCGGAAGCGTAGAAGCCACCTCCAAGAGGCTCGGTATAAACCACTCTTCCTGACAGGGAAGCGTTCTTGGAAAGCTGGTCAATCCTCTGGTTGACTATATCCTGTGCGTCTCCATCCCTGGAATTCCAGCTGTTGGTGAGGGACTGGTTGAAGCCATCCATCTGGTTATGGCTGATGTTATAGTTTCCCTGGATGGACAAGGTTCGTCCGGGCATTCCCAACTTCTGGCGGAATAGCAGGAAACCATTGGTCTGCCAGTTTTTGTTGTCTCCGGTATTGTTGGAGAAACCGTCACTGGAGTTTGTCAGCGTGTTGGAGCTATTGTACCTTTCTGTCGAGAAATCAGAGAACTGAATGTAGTTCCCGGTTCCGAAGTTGACCTGTGGTTGGAAGAGAATAGAGGTGTTCTCTGAGAACTTATGTTCCATCCTCATTCCGAAGCGATGACCATAAGAGGAGGTGCTATTCAGACCAGGATCATCAACACCGTTCTTGGTGACAAGATAGTCGCCGTTCTGGAAGGAGCGGTCATACTGGGTACTTCTCTGAAGAACATCCCTTTGGGATTGGTTGTACACATAGTTGCCTCCGGCGTTCATCTTATCGTCAAAGAGGTTCCAGGCGCCATTAAGACCAGCCATCCATGAGGAGGTAATTCCGCTGCCGCCTCCGAAGCCGCCACCGCCCATGCCACGCATGCCGCCGCCTCCCATGCCGCCCATCATGCCGCCCATCATGCCGCCGGAGATGTCAGTGGAGCCACGACCGTTCGTGTTGTTTCCGTTGAATATGAAACTGATATTGCTATTCTCGGTGAAACGTCCTAAAAACATGCCGGATTGGTAACGGAAGTCATTATCTTCAGCCAGCGAAGTGGTGGTCTTGGGAAAATCCCTACCGCCTCCAGCGGAGATGTTACCGACCAGGCCGTTCATCATACCTTTTTTGACACTGAGGTCTATGATTTGTTCCTCGTTACCATCCTCGATTCCAGTGAACTCAGCCTGCTCGGACTTCTTGCGGACAACCTTGATCTTCTCGATCATCTTGGCGGGAAGGTTCTGGGTGGCTATCTGGGGATCATCCAGGAAGAAAGTCTTACCTCCGATGGTGATCTTGGAAATAGACTCACCGTTAGCCGTGACAGTTCCATCATCTCCAACCTCAATGCCAGGGAGCTTCTTCAATAAGTCGATAAGCATGTCATTCTCAGTCGTCTTGAAAGAAGAAGCGTTATACTCGACAGTGTCTTTCTTTATTATAATAGGATTACCTGTGGCGGACACACTAGCGGCGTCGAGGACTTGCTTGTCCTCTTCCATCTTTATGGTACCGAGATCAAGGAAATTCTTGACCTCAATATCTTGAGTGTGCTCTTTATAACCGAGAAGCTCAGCCTTGAAGACATATTTCCCGTGGGTGACCTTTTCAATTGTGACTGTTCCGTCCGAGGAACTCAGCGCATATTTATAAGGCTTTGAACTGCCATGCTTTGAGATGGAGACAGTGGCGAAAGGCACAGGCTCACCATTATCATCCTTAAGAACAGCCTTGACCGTGCTGCTGCTCTGCGCTGACGCGACTCCAATAACCGACATCACACCGATCAGGACCGCTATAAACTTTTTAAAAACCATATAAACTATTTAATTCAAACACTATTTTGACAGGAATAGTGCCCTCCGGTTTAATTCCAGAGCAAAAAAAAGAAAAACTAACAAGTCACTTGACCCTGTCAGGATTCGCTTGTATGAATTTCTCCCAACTTGAGGAGGACTTGACTTTAGCAAGTGGACTGGAAGTGGAATAATAATGACAAAGAGCTATCGCAAGTGCGTCAGTGGCGTCCAGATGCTCCGCCTTGATTTCGACATCAAGGGTTTTCCGGATCATCATCGCCACCTGCTCCTTGGAAGCGGCCCCGTTGCCGGTTATGGCCTGTTTGGCCTCTCTCGGGGCATATTCATGGACCACTTCAATCCCCTGCTCCATAGCCGCTATCATGGCCGCCCCTTGCGCTCTGCCGAGTTTCAGGACAACCTGGGCATTCTTTCCGTAGAAAGGCGACTCAAGAGCCATCTCCGTACCGTGGTAAGTCTTGCATACCTCACTCACGGTATCATAAATCTGACGTAACTTGGAATAGGCATCCTTTTCCTTGCGGATATCCAGGACGCCCATATCCACGAAAAACGGCTTCCCATCCACGACATCGATTACCCCGAAACCAAGCAAGTTGGTTCCGGGGTCGATGCCGATTATAGTCCGCTTCTCCATCAGTACGAAGGAAAACTAGCAGATCTTGTCGAAGCCGGTGTAAGGACGCAAGACTTCGGGAATATTGACTCCGTCCTCAGTCTCGTTATCCTCAAGCAAGGCGGCAACAACCCTCGGAAGGGCAAGAGAGCTGCCGTTGAGGGTATGGCAGAGCTGAATCTTGCCATCCTCGTCACGGTAACGCAGATGAAGCCTGTTTGCCTGGTAAGTCTCAAAGTTGGACACGGAGGAAATCTCAAGCCAACGTCCCTGGGCGGCTGACCAAAGCTCAAAATCGTAGGTGATAGCCGAGGTGAAACTCATGTCCCCGCCACAAAGACGAAGGATTCTGTACTTGAGTCCAAGGCTGTTCACGAGTCTCTCGACATGGGCGACCATCTCATCCAAAGCGGCATAAGAATTCTCAGGTTTCTCGACCCTGACGATCTCGACTTTGTCAAACTGGTGCAGACGGTTGAGTCCCCTGACATCCTTCCCGTAAGATCCGGCCTCGCGGCGGAAGCAGGGAGTATAGGCAGTGAGCTTCTGCGGAACCTGCTCATTCTCAAGGATTACATCCCTGAAAATGTTGGTCACGGGGACCTCGGCTGTCGGGACAAGATAAAAGTCATCCAGACCTACATAATACATCTGGGACTCCTTGTCAGGAAGCTGGCCGGTGCCGAAGCCGGAGGCGGCGTTCACAACCACCGGAGGCTCGACCTCCTTGTAACCGGCGGCCGTGTTGAAATCAAGAAAATAATTGATCAGAGCCCTCTGGAGCTTTGCGCCTTTACCTTTATAGACAGGGAATCCGGCTCCGGTGATCTTCACACCGAGGTCGAAATCGATGATGTCATATTTCTTGGCGAGTTCCCAGTGAGGCAGGGCATCCTGCGGCAGATGCACCTCTGGGCCTCCCATCTTGACAATCTGGTTGTCCTCGGAGCCTTTGCCGGGAATGACAAGGTCGCAAGGAATATTCGGAAGCAGAACGATGGTCTCGTCCAACTCTTTGTTGTTGGCGTCAGCCTTTGCGAGAAGTTCGGAGGACTTGTTCTTCAAAGCGGCCACTTCCCTCTTCACTTCCTCTGCCTCTTCCCTCTTACCTTCCTTCATGAGACCTCCGATCTTGGCGGAGAGTTTCTTCTGCTCTGAGAGCAGGGCATCGCTCTCAGTCTGGAGAGCCCTACGGTTGGAATCCAGCTCGAGGACTTTACCAACGATTTCCTTGGCGTCGAAATTCTTGATCGCCAATTTCGCTATCACGCGCTCCGGATCATCACGGAGCATCTTAAGTGTCAGCATATTCTTTTATCTAATTGATCTTTCAAATAAAAAAAGAGGACCTATTCGATAACTCGAAGCCAGTCCTCTTTTCTTCTATCAATCCTCCGAGTCTAGTTCTCAAAAGGGATAACCGAGACGTAGGATTTGTCTTCCTTCTTCTTGGTGAACTTGACAGTTCCGTCCACGAGAGCGTAAAGAGTGTGGTCCTTGCCCATTCCGACATTCTTGTCAGGATTGTGGACAGTGCCCCTCTGCCTTACGATGATGTTACCGGCCTTCACGACCTCACCGCCGAATTTCTTGAGACCAAGCCTTTTGGACTGAGACTCACGGCCGTTCTTCGAACTTGATTGTCCTTTCTTGTGTGCCATAATCTGATGATTTTGAAATTAAGCGATAGCGTCGATGCGGATCTTGGAAAGCTTCTGGCGATGGCCATTGAGCTTCTGGAAGCCCTTGCGACGGATCTTCTTGAATACGAGCACCTTGTCAGCCTTCGCCTCGTCATCGAGAACGGTGGCCTTCACGACGGCACCCTGAACATAAGGATTACCGAGCTGGATCTGCCCTTCGGAGTCAATCAGCAGGACCTTGTCGAATTCCACGGACTCATCCTTCGCTGCCGCGAGGCGGTTCACGAAGATCTCGTTACCGGCTTCAACCTTGAACTGCTGGCCTGCAATGTCAACAATTGCGTACATAAAAAACAAAACTTATTTAAGTTTCAGCCTGAGGCGCGTACGACCCTGCGTACGTCTTCCGGAGCCTCCGGGCCATAAATGGACGGCAAAATTAGCAAATTCCTCGAATCTTACAAAATTTTCCCGCAATTATTTGATGTACAAGTTCAAAAGAGTCTCATAGAGTTCTTGCTGCCCGCTCTTCTGGGCAGGCTCGTCATGAGTCTTGGCATATTCCACGAGCTCCTCGAGGGACATCTTACCCTCCTCAAACTTCTTTCCCTCTCCTTCGTCAAAAGAAGCGTAACGTTTCTCGACCATTCCAGGGATAGGAGACTCCTCGACAATAGCCGCGGCGGCAAGCAAGGCCCTGGCCATGGCGTCCATTCCGCAGATGTGAGCGATAAAAATGTCCTGAGGATCAGTCGAGTTACGACGAAGCTTGGCGTCGAAGTTGGAACCGCCATTGCCGAGACCTCCATTCCTGATAATCTGGAGCATCGCCTGAGTCAGGTCGAAAAGATCAACCGGGAACTGGTCAGTGTCCCATCCGTTCTGATAATCTCCCCTGTTGGCATCGATAGAGCCAAGGAGGCCATTATCCACAGCGACCGCCAACTCATGCTCGAAGGTGTGGCCAGCCAATGTGGCGTGGTTGACCTCGATATTGACCTTGAAGTCCTTGTCCAAGCCATGCGCGCGAAGGAAGCCGATTACGGTCTCCGTGTCCACATCGTACTGATGCTTAGTAGGTTCCATCGGTTTCGGCTCGATTAGGAATGTGCCGGTGAAACCATTGGCACGAGCATAGTCACGAGCCGCCTTGAGCATATTGGCGAGATGGTCTTTCTCTCTCTGCATCTGGGTATTGAGAAGCGAGGTGTAACCCTCACGGCCTCCCCAGAACACATAATTGGTTCCACCGAGCTTGATTGTGGCGTCAATGGCGTTCTTGATCTGGACAGCGGCACGAGCGACAACTCCGAACTCAGGGTTAGTCGCGGCACCATTCATATACCTCTTATGACCGAAGACATTGGCAGTACCCCAAAGGAGCTTGATGCCTGTCCCTTTCATTTTCTCGAGAGCGTAATCCGTGATCACCCTCATCCTTTCCTCATATTCAGCGATAGTCGGAGCTTCTTCGACAAGATCCACATCATGGAAACAGAAGTACTTGATACCCAACTTCTCCATGATCTCGAATCCGGCGTCCATCTTATCCTTCGCTCTTTGGATCGGGCAGTCAGCCTTGTCCCACTCAAACTCACGGGTCTGGCCTCCGAACTGGTCTCCACTCGCCTGTCCGAGAGTGTGCCACCAAGCCATGGCGAATTTCAACCAGTCTTCCATCCTCTTTCCGAGGACGATGCGATCGGGTTCATAATAGTGGAATGCCAAAGGATTCTTGCCTTGAGGTCCCTCGAAGGGGATCTTTCCGATTTGCGGGAAATACTCTTTCATGATGCTTTTTTAGTTATTAATAATTATATGTTCAAATTGTCAAGCCAGATTGAATACGCTTCAAGATAGGGAGAACGATCTTTCGGAGGCTCAATCACCGCCAACCTTTCAAGGGTCGCGAAAGCCTCATTGTGATTCTTGTATATGCCAGCTCCGATTCCAGCCGCCTTGGCGGCACCTGCGGCGCCATCGGTGTCCAGAAGTTCGATTGTCGAACCTGTAACCGCGGATAGGGTATCCCTGAAGATAGAGCTCAGGAACATGTTGGCCTTGCCAGCCCTGATCACTCCGACATCCATCCCCATCCTCTTCATGATGTCAATACCGTAATTGAAGGAGAATACGATTCCCTCCTGGGTGGCCCGGAGAAGGTGTTTCCAAGTGTGGACGTTGAAGTTAAGCCCGGTCACTCCGAATCCGACCTCTTTGTTGCCGAGCATACGCTCCGCACCGTTTCCGAAAGGATAAACAGAGACCCCGCCTGATCCCACAGGAATCACCTCGGCGGCCTCATTCATCTCATCGTACATCATTCCCCTAGGAACGACATTTCTTCTGACCCAGGCGTTGGCTATGCCAGTGCCATTAATACAAAGGAGTATTCCAAGACGAGGATTGTCCTGGGTATGATTGACATGGGCGAAGGTGTTAACTCTGGATTCCGGATCATAAGAGACCTTGCCGCTCACTCCGTAGACCACTCCGGAAGTGCCGGCGGTGGCAGCTATATCTCCAGGCTCGAACACATTAAGAGACAATGCGTTATTAGGCTGGTCCCCAGCCCTGTAAGTGACAGGGATTCCGACCGGCAGGCCTAATTCCTGGGCAACTTCGAAACCTATTCTCCCCTGCTCCGAAAAGGTAGGGCATATTTCCGGGAGCAACTCCTCATCGAAACCGAACCAGTCCATCAGGAACGAAGCCGGACGATTCTCCCTGAAATCCCAGAACATTCCTTCGGACAAGCCGCTCACTGTTGTCCTCTGCTCCCTGGTCAACCTATAAGCGATATAGTCCCCTGGAAGCATGATTGTGGCGATACGGTCAAAAATCTCAGGTTCATTCTCTTTGACCCAGGCCAGCTTTGAAGCGGTGAAATTACCAGGAGAGTTCAACAAATGCCCGAGACATTTCTCTTTTCCAAGAGCCTGGAAGGCGGCTTCCCCATAAGGGACAGCCCTGGAATCACACCAGATTATAGAATTCCTCAGGAGTTTGCCACCCTTGTCAAGGCAGACAAGACCATGCATCTGATAAGAGATGCCTATTGCGGCTATATCATTCGGAGACTGACCAGGAATCCCTGTCCTGACTTGCTCCAGCACATCTTTAGTCGCGAGCTTGAGGTTCTCCCACCAGCTCTCAGGATCCTGCTCGGCCCAACCGGCCTTCAAAGATATTATCGTGTTCTCATGCTTGGGATAGAATGCGCTGGCGACACATTTTCCGCTGTCAGCATCCACAAGGCTCGCCTTCACCGACGAGCTCCCCACGTCGTAACCTAAAAGATACATCTTCTCAAAGCTTGCTTATGAATATCTCCATACCTTTAGTGGCTACCTCCCGGATATGGGTGATCTTCGGATCGTAAATAGCCACATCCTCCGGGTCGATAAGATAAACCGGAGTACCGGACTTAGCATAGCGGTACAACCCGGCCGCCGGATAAACGTTCAGCGATGTGCCTACAATCAGCATTATATCAGCGTCAGCAACGACATCAATGGCCTTCTCTATCTTGGGCACGGCCTCTCCGAAGAACACGATATGTGGCCGCAACTGGCTTCCGTTTGGAGCCAGATCGCCGATATTGACAGGTTCGTATCCGACATCGATAACCTCTTTCTCTGAATATGTCCTATCATAAACCCCGTCCTCGGGACGGACCTTGGTCGCTTCTCCATGGAGGTGTATGACACGAGTGCTGCCCGCCCTCTCGTGGAGGTTATCCACATTCTGGGTTATGACCGTGACATCATATTCCTTCTCCAGACCGGCTATCGCAAGATGAGCCGCATTGGGCTTCGACTGGGAAAGCTGTACCCTCAACTGGTTATAAAAGCCAAGGACCAACTCCCTGTTTCTGTACCAACCCTCAATAGACGCCACTTCCTGCGGGTCATATTCCCCCCAAAGCCCTCCTGAGCCCCTGAAAGTAGCAAGCCCACTCTCAGCGCTGACCCCGGCTCCGGTCAAGACAGCTATTTTCTTCTTAGGCATATCAGTTATTCTTGAAATAGGTGTTTTTAAGCCAATACTCAAAAAGAGGATCGAAGATAACCGGACGTTCGTCATCCCCCACGAAGGTCAAGATCTCTTTCTTCATCAACGCATCTTTGAGTCTCCGCACATTCGCTGAGGAATTAAGGGAATACTTCCTGATCACCTCAGCCGTGCTGAACTTCGTGTATCCATCAATGATTGCCTTGAGAAGGCTGACCTGGAAAGTGGTGAGATCGTTCATAGTGGCTATGAACCTTCCCCGATGGATGGATATTATCGTGTCCAAAGCTTCCAGGAGCACCGGCTCCATGATATATCCCTTTGAAAGAGAGTCGCAAATTGAAGTGAAATGATTGATATAGAATAGATTACACTTGAATAAGCGGCATGCTCCGCCAATCAGGTCCCGATCTATAACCTTACCGCTCGCAAGGAAGCCTTTGATAATGTGCTCAACTATCTCCCGCTCATCTACCTTGCTGAGGGCGAAGTGCTCGACCCGGCGGTAGAAGAAATGGCGTCTCACAAAAATGTCCCTCATGGCGTTGTACATGGACCCGAGGAAGATATAGGAGAAATTCTTGTTCCCGGCCAGCCTGCCCTCATCGATCACTTCTTCCATCAGCTTGAACAACTTCTCCCCGTCATCCGTGAGGTCAAGGTTCTGGAACTCATCAATTACCAGGAAAAACTTCTCATGGCGGTCCTCAGCAAGACGGTAAGGGAGTCTTAGGACTTCCTTGATATCAGTGTCGTTAATCTCCCAATTAGTGGAAAGGATAGCGTCCGAAGACGAATAAGCAGCTGGATCGAAGATGAAATGGGTACCCGAAAGATACTTGGAAACCACTTGGGCATATTCATCAGGGGTCGATGCGACAAGCCTGATGACGGCCGAGCCCAACCTTCTTGCCAAAGCCTCGTTCGAACGGATGTCGAGAGCGGTGATCTCCCCTGTGACAAATCTCGCCCCGGAGACCTTCATCTTGGTCAAGACCTGATGGACAATTGATTTCTTACCCGTTCCTACCGGTTCCCAGAGAACCACATTCTCTCCCTGCGAGAGCAGGTTGGCGAGGATGGCACAGTCTTCTTTGCGGCCTATAAAATGCTGGCCTGTCACATACTTATTGTACAAAAACGGGCTGTCCATTGAAATAACATTTTTGTTTTGACAAAATTAAGAAATTTTTCATATCTTTGCACCCGCTTTGATAAAAAGGAGGTGGTAAATTAGTTATGATCATAGTTCCTATCAAGGAAGGCGAGAACATCGAAAGGGCTCTTAAGAAATTCAAGAGAAAGTTCGAGAAGACCGGTGCTGTCCGCGAAATGCGCGCCCGCAAGAACTTCGAGAAGCCTTCTGTGAAGAAGAGAGCGGCGAGGATGAAAGCCATCTACGTCCAGCACCTCCAGCTCCAGGACGAGCAGTAATCACACGCTAATATTTTTAGAAGACAAATCCATCTGGGTTTGTCTTTTTTGTTATAAATTTGTAGATGTGAGCAAGCGTGGAAAGCATCTGGCCCTCAAGATTATCCTCTGGTCCCTCCTTGGACTGGTGGTGGCGGTGGCCGTTGCGGTTCAGATTGTGTTGAGCCCGAAAGTCCTGACCAGATTGGCCAACAAATATGCCGCGGAATACGTGGACGGAGAGGTAGAATTCTCGAATATCAAGGCATCTGTTTTCAAGAGTTTCCCGAACCTCAACGTGACCGCTGACGGGTTCTCCGTAGTGGGCCAGAACCCGCCTGACACACTGGCCAGTTTTGACCGTCTGAGTCTTTCCGTCAACTATATGGAAGCCCTGAAAGGGAAAGTCAAGGTCAAGCATGCCATCCTTGAGCATCCCAGGATATTCCTTCACCAATACGACTCCACAAGAGCCAGTTGGGACATAATCACGATACCTTCCAGCGAAGACACATCTTCCTTCACGCTGCCTCCAATATATGTCGGAAGGGTGAGCCTGGAGAAATCCCCGTATATTGAATATAAAAACGATCCTGATTCCATTGCCGCGGCGGTAAGTGTGGATCACCTCATGATCAAGAACCTTAAGGACCATTACGGGATTGATCTCGACTCGAAGGTCGCCTTGAATATGACCTCCACAGGGAAGATGGACCTGCCTGTAAAAATCCAGTCTGAACTATATACCGATTTCAACCGGAAGGTATTCTCTGTCAAGAATTTAAATGCATCCATGGCGATGCTGGACCTCAAAGCTGACGGCATGATCGACATGTCTGCCGATAGCATTTACATCAAGGCTTCCGCAGCCATGGACGATGAGCCGGTGAGAGACGTGACCCGGTATTTCGGAGACAACTTCCCTATCCTCAAGAAATTGGATACTGATGCCAGACTATCTTTGGACGCTGATTGTGACGGTTTCTACAACCCCAAGACAGGCAAGTTGCCGGAACTGACTGTCCATGCTTTCGTTCCGGATTCCAAGATAGCCTGGAAGGGATTGGATGAGAAAGGCAGGTTCGATCTGGACGCCACAGCATACATCCGGGACGGGATTCTTTCGGCCGAGGTTCCTGACTTATGTCTGAAGATCAAAGGGGCGGATGTCGATCTTAAGGGATCATCAGAGGATCTGCTTAACGGAGATCCTCTGCTTAAGGTGGATAGCCGTCTGCACTTGGTTCTGGATTCTTTGATGAGATTTTTGCCGGATGGGACAGACATACATGCAAGAGGCAACTTGGACGGGAATTTGAAAGGCAGTTTCAAACTTTCCCAGCTGGATCTTTATAATTTTGACAAAATCGGTCTCGAGGGATCTCTTAAGAGCCCCGGGATCAGGATACGGGCGTTCGGCGACTCCCTGTCCGCCTTCTTGGGACGCACAGCCGTGTCGCTCGGTCCCTTGTCCAAGACATCACCTTCAGACTCATCCTCAAAGCATGTGGGATTGACAGCCTCTGTTGACAGCCTTTCCGCACAATACGGGCCTTCCACATATTTCAGGGGTAGAGGGATAAGATTGACCGCTCGCAATTCAGAAGAGACGGTCAAGGGGACAAAGAACCGCCATCCTTTGACAGGACGAGTCGACATCACTTCTATCGGAATGATGGATCTCGACTCCTGCTTTGTGGGTGTGAGGGATTCTAAGAACACATACAAGCTTTACCAGGCGCCTAAAAATGGAGAGACAACTCCTTACCTTAACATTAACAGCCAAAACAAGAGGATATTCGTAAGGGAGAGCGTGAACAGGTACTCTATGGAGGATGCCGCCTTGGCCGTCACCGCCAGCCCTGTGAACGCGTCACGACAGAATCGCGGTCCCGGGTATGCCGAAGGGAGGAGGCCTCGCAGGGACTCTCTCGGACTAAGGCGCCCTATCCGATCAACTTACGATAGAGACTTCGAAAAGAAAGACATCCGTATCAGTCTAGGAGAATCTTTCTCCAAATTCATGCGGGAATGGAATATATCCGGAAATCTTTCGGTCGGGAACGGGAAAGTCATCACCCCTTACATGCCGTTGGAAAACAGTTTGTCTGGGCTTGAGGGCAAATTCACCAACAACCAGATAGACCTTTCCAGCCTGACTCTGCGCTCCGGCTCGTCAGACATTTCGGCGAGAGGCACATTATCAGGACTGAGAAGAGCCTTGGCTTCCGGAAGAGGCATGTTGAATCTCGACCTCAATCTTAGCTCTGACACCATTGATGTTAATGAGCTTCTGCTGGCGATCAATGCCGGAAGGCAGTTCATCCCTCCCGGAGGCAATGCCGCCTTGTCCGGGGTCGATGATAACGAATATATGGAGGTGGTTAAAGAAGAAGCCGTAACTGATACAGCATCGCTGTCTTCCCTTATTGTCGTCCCGGGTAACCTCAACGCCAAAGTCAATGTCCAGGCCGGCACAATCCGATATTCAGATCTCGAGACATCCTTCGCCTCCGCCGATCTGGAGATGAAGGACAGGTGCCTCCAGGTGTCCAACACCTTGGCAATGACCAACATGGGTGAGGTCTTTATGGAGGGGTTCTACGCCACACGCAGCAAGGAAGACATCACATCAGGCTTTGACCTTATGTTCTCGAATATTACCGCCGAGAAGGTCATCCAGCTTTTCCCTGCCGTCGACAGCATTATCCCTATGCTCAAGGCCTTCTCAGGGATGCTGGACTGTGAGCTGGCCGCCACCGCATCCATAGACACTGCGATGAATATCATGCTACCTACTCTTAACGGAATGGTGAAAATAGACGGGAAAGACCTGACTCTTTCTGAGAGCGCCGAACTGGACAAACTACGTAAAACCCTGAGATTCAAGGACAGGGACTCCAGTTATATCGATAAGATGTCGGTCAGGGGAATAGTAAAGGAGAATCAGCTGGAGGTATTCCCGTTCATCCTTAAAGTGGACAGGTACACCCTTGCCTTAGACGGGTTGCAAGGTTTCGACCAGAACTTCAAATACCATGTGGCCGCGCTCAAGTCCCCTATTCCGTTCCGTTTCGGGGTCAATCTCGGGGGCAATTTCACTGACTGGAGATGGAAACTCGGAAAGGCCAAGTTCAAGAGCACTAAGATTCCTCTGTTTGATGATGAGATTGACGGGCTCCGGCTCAATCTTGTGAGCTCGATCCACAACATCTTTGACCGTGGCATCGAGCAAGCTATAAGGCGGAATGAGGAGGCTCAGCAAGCGATCGAGGAGAAGAAGGCAGAAGTCGCATACTCAGCTGACCTGACGGAAGATCTGTCGGAAAAGGAAGTGAAGGAACTGGAAGCAGCTGAAACAGAATAAAAAAAGACCGCCAAAAATGACGGTCTTTCGTGCGAGTGAAGGGACTCGAACCCATACGCCTAAGCACCAGATCCTAAGTCTGGCTTGTCTACCAATTCCAACACACTCGCGGACGGGACTGCAAATATAGCAGTTTTTTTCATTTTATATTCATATCCCGGGGTTCTATCCCCAAAGTGCCTTTTCCCATAGAGAAATGATATTCTCCCGGGAATATCTTAGGGCAAACGCTTCTCTCCTCGAAGCAAAACATGAACAGAATACTATTGGAGTCTAATGCACCATGAAGCTACTATCTTTCGACTATTACGTGTAAACCGTGGAGTGGTTATTGATATGTCATAATAATAACTTACTATACTACAATTATTTCCGTATCATCATAAGACGCTGCCTAAGGACCGAGGCGTAATCTTTATATTCGTCTCCCTTGTTGGTTTTACCGAAGTTCGTGTTATGGATACGACGATCAGTGGAGACGATTCCGGTTTTCTTGATCAGGAAACCGAACTTATCCATCCTTGACTGCCATTCTATTATCTCACCAGTACGCCTGTCCTCAGAGAATGGACCGATCTCATCGAAAACGGATTTCCTGATAAGGATTGCCCCCGTGAAAAGACCATAATACGGCTCAGGGCGGATTGTGGTTCCTGGCATCGAAGCAATCTCTGGAGAGAGATAATCCTTAACCATGGACGTGAATACTTTACCTTCCCTTCCCACACGACTCTGCTTGAATATCACCGGACCGTCGGGCATCTTCAACTTAATCATAAATGCTATCAAAGCCATGATCGGAGATAAAACGATCAGGCCAAGTGCTGAAATGTTTTTGTCGAAAAGAAATTTCATCCGAGTTTCTGACGGAAATACTTGATAACTTCATCCAGTCCCTCGTCCAAAGACACTTTGGGTTCCCAGTCAAGCTTTTTCTTAGCCAATGAAATATCAGGACGGCGCATCTTGGGATCGTCCTGAGGAAGCGGCTTGAAAACAATTTTGCTTCTGCCCCCCACTTTAGACAAAACCTGCTCCGCCAGCTCGATCATGGTAAACTCGCCAGGGTTCCCAAGATTAACAGGACCGGTGAAATCTTTGGGAGATGCCATCATTCTGATCATTCCCTCCACAAGATCCGAGACGTATTGGAACGACCTTGTCTGGCTACCGTCACCGTAAATGGTGATATCTTCACCCCGTAGAGCTTGGACCACGAAATTCGAGACCACACGGCCATCGTTGACCGCCATCCTGGGACCATACGTGTTGAAAATCCTTATGACCTTGACATCCACTTTGTGAATCCTATGGTAGTCAAAACAAAGAGACTCGGCGCACCTTTTTCCTTCATCATAACAGGAACGGATACCTATCGGATTGACATTTCCCCAATAGTTCTCCTCCTGAGGATGCACTGCCGGATCTCCGTAGACCTCAGAGGTTGAGGCTTGTAGCATCCTGGCTTTTGTCCTCTTGGCCAGACCGAGCATGTGGAAAGTCCCGAAGACGGATGTCTTGGTGGTCTGGATCGGGTCATATTGATAATATACCGGAGAAGCCGGACAAGCGAGATTATATATCTCATCCACCTCCACCCTATATGGTTCGGTCACATCGTGCCTCACCAGCTCAAAACCAGGATGGCCGATAAGATGCCAAATATTCTCCTTGGATCCACTATAAAAATTGTCAAGGCATATTACCGCATTACCCTCTTTGACAAGTCTTTCGCAAAGATGGGAGCCGATAAACCCTGCCCCTCCAGTCACAAGAATCTGTTTCATCGCTGTATACGCTTAAAGGTTCGCATATTATACATAGGTAATTAAAATATATGAAAAACAGCCTATCTCTTACACTACCCTGGTTCCATCAAGAATTGACTTCACAGTTGGCCATTGATGGGCTTCCGAATACTCGAATTTCCTTTCACGGCAGAATTGAGGAAGGAGGTTGGTGGCGCTGATCCACCTCGCTTTCCTGCGGTTGTCCTTAAATTTGTAGATGAGCAAACCACTCCCCCAACTGCAGAACGATGTTACCGCAATGAGGATCAAGAACTTCCAGTCCCACCAGCCATAAAAAACATAAGACGCTACGACCACGAAAGCATTCTGCCATTTGAGGTTTCGTCCGAAGACAAACCAATAAAGGCAGAAACAATCTGCAAAAATGCCGCAAATATCAACGAATTAAAACTCATTGCCTGCGCATCCGTGAACGGAGGAACGAAACCGAAATATTGGGATTGAACCGGGACTTGAAATCATTGTAAAAAGCCTAGGGAACACCATTGCGGCTAAAATACTTAATTTATCTTTTAACGAAACATATGGGTGAATGAAATACTCTAATTGATATCTCCTTAATAGGGTTCTAAGAGTATTCCTATAATCATCCTTTTCGGTTTGAGAAAGAGGCCATTCAGCAACGAAATACGAAGATGTCATCAAACGCCTGAACATTCTCATGAGAATAACTCCTCTGGCCTTTTTCCTCTCCTTCGGAGTTTCCTCAAGTAAGATTGACAACACCTTAACAGTTTGATGAGGACCAATGTAAGAGAAGTCTTTGCTTAAACTAGACGGATGATCATGATAAATATAAAGGGGATCGTTCAGATATAATAGAGATTGGATTCTGAAGAACAACTGCCCACAAAACAGAAGATCCTCCTGTTTGATATTCCGGAATCTCAATTCGGCAACTAATTGTCTTGAAATCAGCTTGTTCCAACAAGTATAAAAAAATAAAATCACCCTGCTGGAGCAAACTAACCAACAAATCATATCCAGAGGTGGCAACGTCGCACTCTCCCAGTTTTATAACGTCATAAAGATGCTCAAAAGCCTCTGGCCGAAGTTCATCATTGCTATCGGCAAAGTAAAATATAATTGCCGGCAGCAAGATCAAGGCCACGGTTTCTCGTCGAGACTACTCCCTGATGAGGTTGATGGACCACGCTAAATCTCCTATCCAAAATGGCGTACTCATCACAAATATTCCCTGATGAACCGAAAGACCCATCATCTACCAATATAGCCTCAAAATCAGCGTACATCTGAGCCTTAACACTATCTAAACATCTACGCAAACAGTGTTCAACATTGAAAACAGGTATAATAATAGATATCATGGAATCTCATTCATTAATTGTCACCCAATCCTCACAATTATAATCCTTTCTGCAATAAAGAGCTATGACAATTTTACCCTTATTATTCATCATGGCTAATTTCTTTCATCTTCATTTCGAAATGAATCTGTTAAGCAGTTGCTTTATTATCATCATGCGTGAGGCGCCATACTGGGAAGAATTCATGAACAATTTTAAAAAAGCCTTCTTGTCAAACTTCAATAAAGCGCTCATCGCCACAAAACCGTCATTGTATCCTAAGGAGTATTCGTCCCGCAGAATCCTATTAGCCCGCATGCCGACTTTCGCCCTCTCAACCAAACGGAGCGTATCCTTCTTGCTGAAATCCGAATGAGATCCTTCACGGATGATATAATTATAAATCACATCATCGCTAACAATAACTCTATCCGCCTTGATACCCGTCTTGATGGAAAAGATCACATCTTCTGAATATCGGCTCTCCTCAAAAGACAATCCCGTTTCATCAAGCCATTCATGATTAAACATCTTGGACCAAGCCACAACATGGTAACTTCTTATATACCTTTCGTCACCATTCAGCTTGAATTTATCATACATCCTAGTCAACCAAGAATATGGAGAGACGCGACCCGAATTACCATAGTACTCTATCCTGGGCCTAAAGAAAACAATCTTGGCATCTGTGCCCACGAAGGAGTCCATGATACTGAATGCTTCGGGAGAAAAAGTGTCATCCGCATCACAAAACAGAAGCCACTTCCCTTTTGCATACTTCATTCCGATGTTACGGGCATAGCCAATACCGCCATTTCGGGGAGTCCTAATAAAGACAAGGCCCTCACGACGCAATTCCGAGTACTTATCCTCATATAGATCCCCGTCAGGACTGTGATCATCTACCACAATGATTTGAATGTCGTTCCGCTTTGGAATCGACATCAGGCACTTTACAAGAAGATCCGGAATCTTGTAATGGGGAATAACTATCGAATAAGTGAATTCCATACTTATAAGAATACCTGTCCATCAACTCAATTTAAGACACGTTGAATCCAGGTTTTAGCTAAATAAAACACCCTTTTAAGCCTATACGGAACTCATTGTTTATAAGCGGGATTGGATCGCTCTATATAATATGCGCCACCATGAAAAGAAATATGGAACCGCACTTTATCAGAAAAAACACCCACATTCTCTCTTTTGAACCACCCATCATCGGAATCAAACGGGAGAACAGAACCTAAGCAGCAGAAAGGTGGAGCATCCCTGAAAACATCCACAAATCATTCAAATCCCTGTAAGCAAGACAGTCCGCATCTATGAAAATGGTCCTATCATAAGGAGCGAGGCTTGTCAAGGCCAGTTTGTCCAAATAAGACCTTGTCGCATCTGGGAGTATGACAACGTCAGCAAAAGCATCAGTTTATTTATTGGTCTTGTCACAAATTATAGCGAATGGCAATAGTGCTTTCGCGAAATAACGGTAAGACCGTAGCAAGTTCCTGGCCATTATGAAGAACTCAATACGGCCAGTCGCTATCGTGACAAAGCCCATGGTTCCCTTCTTCATTTCCATCTTAATAAGAATCTGTTAAGAACTTGCGTTATTATCATCAAGCGTGATATCTGAATATCAGTCCGCTTGGGAATCGACAGATACTTTACTAGAAGATCCGAAATCTTGTAATACGGGAGCATCATTTAAATACTACTGTACAGCGTCTTCAGTCTCTCCATCGAATGAGACTTCTCCGTTATCCAGAACCACTCCCCTATGGCACAAACTGCGGATAGCTGCCATATTGTGGCTGACGAACAAGACTGTCCGCCCTTCACCTTTGGAAACATCCTGCATCTTCCCGATGGCTTTCTTTTGGAATTCAGCATCTCCTACCGCCAGAACCTCGTCAACCACAAGTATTTCTGGATCCAAGAAAGCAGCCACGGCAAAACCTAGACGGACTGTCATTCCGAGAATCGATCCGTTCATATAGATATTCTCCCGACCGGTCAGCTCTCCATGAAACCCTGTGCCAACCTCCAGCAAAGAGGCTATCCTGCCTCTTGCCCGGATTGTTCCGGTGGTCGGAGAAGTCACTCTCGACAGAAGCTTGAGCAAAGTGGACTTTCCGGCACCATTTTTCCCGATAATCCCGACAACATCCCCTTCCTTGACATCAAAAGTAATGTCTTTCAATGCCCAGACATAATCTGAGTTGCCTTTATGGGCCCGGTCGTTGACCTCCCCAACCCTCAGGTAAGGATCCTCGTGATGGAGCACCTTCGTCTGCCACCATCGATTCAAATCGTGAGACAAGGTACCAGTGCCCACAAGCCCAAGCCTGTAGAGCTTACCGACGTGGTCGAACTGTACCGAGATATCACTCATACCGTATCCATAAAATTACGCTCTACCCTGTTGAAAATGATGATCGAGAAGAACAGGGCGACAAGCATAAAGACCGTGCTGTACAGGAGACCTCCCCAAGAAAGGGAGCCGCAACCTAAGAAACCATATTTGAATGCCTCGAATATCGGCGTCAATGGATTCAATTCCAGAGCCCAACGATACTTGTCCCCAGCTGCGCTCAGAGGATAGATAATAGGCGAGGCATACATGAATAGTTGGAGTCCGAAACTAACCAGGTATTTCAGGTCCCGATACTTCGATGTCAAGGATGATATTATCAAGCCCCAGGAGAGGGCATGGAAGGCCAGTAGAAATACCAGTAACGGGAACAGGAAGGCCGCGGCGTTCAAAGACAAAGGGGTGCCTGTGGCGACAAAATAGATATATACCGCCACGAAAAGCAGCAGCTGGATCAACATTTTCACCAGGTTCGAGGTCAAAGATGCCAACGGGACAACCAACCTCGGGAAATATACCTTACCGAATATATTTGAATTCGCGGTAAATGTGTTTGAGGCCCCATTGAAACATTCGCTGAAATAGTTCCACAGCATGATACCGGAAAGGTAAAACAGAGGCTGTGGGGCACCGTCGGTGGAAATGCCGGCCAACCCGCCGAACACGAACATATACATAATGGTCGTGAAGGCGGGTTGGATAAAGAACCACAGAGGGCCAAGGATAGTCTGCTTATAGACCGTGACAATGTCGCGCTTGACGTACATATACCACAAGTCGCGATACCGCCAGATCCCTTTCAAGTCAACATCAAGTAGACGTTTCTCGGGTTTTATTACAAGGGTCCAGTCTTTTGACATCACTTAGCTTTCTTTCACATCATTGCCGTAAGCGGTCTTTCCATAAACCGCCTTGCCGTAGCCGTAACCATAGCCCCGGCCGTATCCGTATCTATGATAGCCATAGCGGCTGTACTCAGCCTCGCCGGTCTTTCCGTTAAGGATAACGGAAAGATTCTTATAACGTTTCTCCTGATACCACTGCTCAATTTCAGGAAGGAACGTGCGTTCCATCAGCTTTGCCCTGATAACGAAGAGAGTCTGGTCCACGAAACGGTTGACTATAGAGGCGTCAGCCACAATCTCCACAGGAGGGCAATCTACAAACACATAATCGTATTCCTCCTTAACAGAGTTCATAAGATGTTCAAAATGGGCGGTGTACAGGAGTTCACTAGGATTCGGGGGAAGCTTACCGCAAGGAAGAATGTCAATATTCCCTAGCTGGACGATAAGGTTATGGTAATCATCCTCCTTTCCGCTCAAATAAGTCGAGATGCCTCTATGAGGAGATTCGACGTATTCTGAGAGGGAAGCTTTGCGAAGATCCAAATCTATCGCCAGCACTTTTTTCCCCTTGAGTCGAATCATACCCAAGCATAAACTCAAGGTTGGACCTGGCCACTCGGAACGCGTCTGCTTCCCTTTCTCGGTCCTAAGCACCATAACGTTGTCCCGCCGTCCGCTGATAGTCAGGTCACCTGCCAAAGAAATTGCCTCCATGAGAGTGACATTGTCCCTGGGAATGGTAATCCTTCCTGTCCGGCCTATTTCACCAAGCGCATAGAAAGATCAAAATACTCAACCAGGACGGTAGGATCAGCGAGCATTTCTCCAGAAAGCAACCTGTATTTGATCAAGTCCGCCACTTCGAGACGCGTTTTCCCACCGACTTTGATTCGTCCTAAAACAGGCATCTCAATTTCCCCGTTCTCATCGACGGTATACGGATGATTGCCTCCTCGTCCGGAAATATTGTTACCGTTGGTGTAAGAGTTTGATCCATAAATACCACCTTCCCAAAGATTGAAATCGCTGGCCAATTCCCTGTCATGACTGAATACGAAAACCTGAAGCCTGTCTCCAGGTTTCAGAGTCAAGTCTCTTGTCTCTTGCAATTGGACTGGAGTCCGGCAGGCAAATCTCTCAAATAGGCGATCTTCGAGACTGTGCTGCAACCGACGGCGAGAACTGCCAACATAAGTGACAGCATTAGCCTTGAAAGATTAGTTATCTTTTCCATAAATGGTTGAATTAAGATTTTACTTAACATTTTTACATATTCTAACTACCTGGTGATCAATATAATACATGACCACTAGGCTACACCGCAAGTCGCCGGGCTTTTTACGACCCGACTTCAGGCATCCTCCAATCCAAGAGTAAAGCCTGCTCACAGCCTTGGCGACAGTGTATTCTACCGCCAATATAACTTACAAACTTAAAAAAAACTCGGAACAAGTCAATAAAATGACTGATTATTAAGTCATAACGATAACACCAGTTCCATGAGACAACGAGAGTTTGCTTCCAGATCAGTGGTAAGAGTTATTTTATAAAAAGGCATATCCCTGACCATACCGATTATCTTGAGGATAGTCTTCGCATCTTGTTGTTCCCTCATCAGGCCGGTGCTCCACATCTGGAAGATAGTCGAATGGGCAATGTGTGTTATGGCCCGGTTCTTTTCCGAGCCGGAGATCAATTCCATGCTTGGCTCCGAAGCTGACGGATTAATCTCAGGGAAGACACACGCCCGGATCGGATAACCCCGACGCAACCTATCCGAATATGCGGACATGTCAAAAACATACTTCCCTTTAAAATGACTGATCCCGACAAAGCGAGCTTTGTCCATCTTTTCGTACAGAGCGTTGTACATCCTTGGTGACAAGGTGATAATTGAATAGATTGGGGATGCCCTCAACTCCCCTTCAGGATTGGCCTGAGACAGAATGAGATAGTCCTCTGAAACATATTCCATCCCTTCAAGCATGGATGTCACAGCCAAAGTCGACTTCCCCATATTCCCCCTCGCGCACATCAGGATACCATGCCCATCAACTCCGACGCAAGCGCCATGGACAAGACAAGTCGAAGGTTCAGAGTTGAGGATACGGAAAAGCATCTGGACAAAAACATGTCCCTCATTTATCCAATCCTCAGGCCTGTAACTCCTTGTGACATAATAATATGAATTTTCATCCCGCAGGTGGACAGTCTGGTCGTCCCTATTGAATTGCGCCGTTGGGTAGAACACGCCGTCTTTCCCATTCTCAGGACTAATGCAGACCACCTCAAACCTGGCATCCTCCCTATGAGCGAATGGCAAACCCATCGCATCATGGAAGAAATCCTTGGGAGAATCATATTTGAGAAGAGTTATTGTGGCGTCCGGAGAGGCAGTCGGAGAGGTTATCACCCACCCGAGTTCCCGACGGATCATATTCCAAGCCTCAGGATCGGCGACAACCAGGCGAACTGTCTTGAAGCCTCCCAGGTTAAGATAACAATCTTCAGCAACAGACAATTCCCGCTCAAAACGAGTCTTCAATAGGCTGACAGCTTCTTTCCAACGTTTTTCCGTCAAATGTCCGTACATAAACCCCGCTTCATAATATACCCCGTAGGGCATTAACATTATCCTCAGGGGTCGCCCAACTGGTGACAAATCTCACGGCTATTCTTTCCTCGTCAACCGGGCACCAGTCCTCGAACCGAACCTTCGTATGGAGTTCGGCGGCTCTCTCACGTGTCATCACGAAGAATTGCTGGTTGGTGGGAGAATCTATGAATATTTCATATCCTTTTTCCAAGAATAATCCTTTGAGTCTCGAAGCCATCTCATCCGCATGACGGGCGATCTTGAAATACAGCCCATCCGTGAAAAGAGTATCAAACTGGAGTCCCAGCATCCTGCCTTTCGCCATCAAGGCGCCATGCTGCTTGATTGTGGTGAAGAAATGCGCCGGAGCATTCCCCTTAGGGAAAACAACAGCCTCTCCGAAAAGCGCGCCGACCTTTGTTCCACCCACGTAAAACACATCGCATAGCTCTGGCAACTCCTTGACATCAATATCATTAGCCTCACTCATCAGACCATATCCCAGCCTGGCGCCATCGATGAACAGAGGAATTGAATAACTCTGGCAGACAGAGTATATAGCCTCGAGTTCAGCTTTGGAGTAAATAGTACCATACTCTGTCGGGAAAGAGATGTAGACCATTCCCGGAATAACCATGTGCTCATAAGTCCCATCAGCATAGAAAGCCTTCAGATAATCCTTCAACTCGCCGGCATCCATCTTGCCGTCGTGATCCGGGAGCGTCAGTACCTTATGGCCTGTATACTCCACAGCACCGCTCTCATGCACACCGATATGGCCAGTTCTGACAGCAATGACTCCCTCATAATCCCGGAGCATCGAAGCGATGACTGTCGAATTGGTCTGGGTGCCTCCAACAAGAAAGAACACATCAGCGCCAGGGATCCCGAATGTCTGCCTTATCTTTTCTTTAGCGCTTTCGGAATATGGGTCATTACCATAGCCTGGAGTCTGCTCCAGATTGGTTTGGGTGAGTCGGCGGATGATACTCTCATGAGCCCCCTCAGTGTAATCACTCTCAAATGACAACATGGTATATTCAAAAAAAGGTTCTCGCGAATATAACACATTAATCGGAGGTTACACTTTATCAACAGCCCTTGTTGATAACTTTTCTCCCCCAAAGGGGAGACCTTGCTTGCTCCTCTCGCGGTTTCTGTCTAATTTAGTACGTTTTATACTAGATAACACACAATATCTGATAACTTTAATTACAACAAAATGAAGAAATTACTGCTTTTACTCCTGCCTTTAGCATGTATGTTGGCAGGTTGCAAGTATGACGACACCAGCCTCTGGGACGAGGTAAACGCCCAGAAAGCTAAGATCGCCACTCTTGAGAGCACAGTCGCTTCGATGAACTCGAATATAGGCTCTCTGCAGTCCCTTATCAACGCTGTGCAATCCAAAGTAACCATCAATGCCGTCACAAAGACTGAGAACGGCTACCTGATCGCGTTCTCTGATGGCAACACCGCCAGAATCAATAACGGCCAGAACGGCACCGACGGAAAAGACGGTCAAGATGGCGTCACTCCCGTGATCGGAGCCAAGGCCGACACTGACGGCAATTTCTATTGGACTGTCAACGGAGCATGGCTTCTTGACGCCGAAGGTAAGAAGGTATCCACCAGCAACACTCCTCAGGTCAAAATCGAGGACGACCAGTGGATGGTCTCCTATGACAATGGAGCGTCATGGACAAAGGTAGAAGGCCAGGGTGCTTCCGCCACCTGCGTGTTCGAGAAAGTGACCACGGATCCCAACAACGCTATCTTCACACTAGGCGACGGCACAGTCATCACAGTTCCCCTGACCAACGCCGCACAGAAGCTCCAGCTCATTTTCGACGAGAAAGTATTCGCTTCCATGCGTAATGGCGAGCTCCTCAGCACCGCCTACACAATCACAGCTCCCGAAGGTGCCAAAGTCGAACTAGAGACCTTCGAAAGCGACGGATGGACAGTCAAGTTCTACGAGAATGACGCCAAGACCGGCAGAATCTCCATCAAGGCACCTGAAAAAGTCAACCCGACCAAGATTCTCTTCCTGCTCACCGACGACAAGGGTGGGTCTTTCATTAAGATCATCAACATCGGCTTTAACGAGTCTGACAAGCCTGTCGTGCAGACTGAATACACCAGCGACTACCAGGGTGGCAATCTCACCATACCGATCGTTTCCTCCACCGCCGAGGTCGATGCCGACTGGGTCAAGATTGTCTCTGTCGGAGACCAGGTCGTTGTCAATGTGGCCCAAAACGAGACTTACGACCGCAGATCCGCCAAGGTCACCCTCGAGGATGGAACCATCGTTACCATCACCCAGGTCACCGAGGATGCCCTCATCCTTAGCAAGGAGGTCATCAACATTGACGGAAGGCGCCAGCTTGTCGCATTCGTTGTGAACGCCAACATCATCGTGAAGGCCAACGTGACTGAAGGTTCCGACTGGCTCTCTGTCTCCCCCGCTACCAGGGGCCTGACTGAGAAGATCTTCACCTTTACCGCCAAGAGAAACAAGACTGAAGCGGAAAGAACCGCCACAGTCGAATTCTCAGGACACGACATCACAAAGACCTGCACAATCAACCAGGCCGTGTTCGAGGGCGATCCTTCAATGGATGTGGCCGAAGCCGCGGCTTCTGACGAGGGCGATGAGATCGAGCTCAAGACTTCCTTGATGGTCGCTGTCACGACTGATGGATACGTTGTCGCGGGAGGTGGCAGCTACATCTTCGTCCAGGATGCTTCCAACGCTCCCCAGTGGGCAGGCGACTCCGTGAAGTTCAATGCTGTCGCCACCAAGTTCAACGGCCTTCCCGCCCTTGGTTCAGTCTCCGGATACACCACCGCTTCCGAGAAGAACACTGTCAAAGTTTCCGGCACCGACATCACCAAGAAGATTGACACCTATAGCACAGGTGTCCCGACCGCTGTCAAGGTGACCGGTGACCTCACGATTGACAACTCAGGCAACTATAACCTGACTGTAAAGGGCGCGACCAAGAGGGTTAACATCTACAAGCCGGCCAACTACACCGGCCTTGCTTCCTACAATGGATATAACCTCACTCTGACGGGTATCTATTACGGTGAGTCTAATGGCGCTATCAACATCATCGCCGTGTCTTACACCAGCAATGGTGTGTCCATCAAGGAAGGCGACGATGTTACTGTAGCTCAGTTCATCAGCCTCGCCAGAACTGACATCAGGCTGAAGCTCACCGGTACGGTCAGCAATTACAACAAGAGCAATTGCCGCTTCGACCTGACCGACGCGTCCGGCTCAATCTACGTTTACACTGTCAACAATAAGAGCGAGTGGTCCAACAAGATCTCGAACGGCGGCACTGTAACTCTCCTCGGCAAGTACCAGTACTACGAGAAGGACAAGAAGCATGAGGTTGTGGATGCCGAGATCCTGTCGTTCAATGGCGGCGGTGGTTCCTCCACCACAGTATACAACTACCAGAAGGCCACCAGCATTTCTTCCGGCAAGACATACATAATTGCGGCCGTCAGTGGCACGACAGCCTATGTTGCTACCCCTGTGGCGTCTAACAAGGAACACGATTACCTCCAGAAGACCGAAGCCACTGAAAACAACGGAATCATTTCTATGCCTTCCAAGGCAAATGAGTTTGTTTTCACAGCGGCTAGCGGAAGTTACACCATCACCCAGCCTGATGGCAGACTCTTGTACCAGACCGGCACATTCAACAGCTTCAATGTTTCCACCAATCCTTCTGACGGACAATACTGGACCGTTTCCTTTGCCAGTGACGGTATAGCCACAATAACAAACACTTCGGTCAATAAGTATATCCAGTATTCCACAAGATACAATTCATACGGCTCTTATGATTCAGAACAGAGTGGTGCCCTGATGCCTTGCCTCTACGAGTATATCGGCGAAGGCCAAGGCAGTGGCGGCGACACCCCTGGTGGCGACACTCCTGGTGGCAGTGGCGGTAATGTTGAAGGCGGAACTATTACTTGGGACTCCGGTGCATCATGGTCAGGAATTGATGATACCGACACTCACATTATTTCACTAACTGCCGGAGACTATACCATCACAATAGATAAAGTCAATGGTTCCACCAAACCTACCGTAAACGCTACAGCCAACGATTGCCGTGTTTACGCTAAGGGAACGGTCACAATCACAACAACAGGAGCGAATATGACGAGTATTGTATTCAACATTTCCACTCAAGGAAAGAAACGACTCGCTCCTATCACAGCGAATACCGGAACTGTGGCAACGCAAAAGTCCGGAGATTCGACTGTCTCATGGTCCGGATCTGCCAAGTCCGTCACATTCACTGTCGGTGAAAAGGCAACATATGGGTCTGAGAGTACCAAGGCTGGACAGCTTTGCTTTGACAGTATCGAAATCAATTAACACCTGATTTCCAGCATTCCACGATCGAGGCGCCTCCCACCAGAGACGCCTCGATTTTTTTCATATATCTGTTGCTATGTCGGGGAAGGTACGGTAACCTACCGGCCGGAGGAGGTGATAAGGTCGTGGAGACGGGTGTTGAAGTCGGTGCGGGAAAGCAGGTCCTCGAGGGTTGTGTGCATCCTCCAACGCCAGTAGTGCCGAGGATTAGCCGGAACATTGATCCTCTCGTCGGCCGGATTACCCTGGTAACGCACCGAACCATCAATCGACAGCCAATCCTGAAGCGGCAAGATGCAGAACATCGCAGGCGATGCGAGGTGATTCTTCAAAATCAACTCACAAATCCAAGGCTCGCAAAACGCCGGAGCCTGCCCCTCACAATGAAGCATCTCATGGAAATACTTGGAAGTCAGCTCCCTGTCTTCCTCCCACCAAGCCCTTAACGACGAGGTGTCGTGAGAACCAGTCGTACAGACAGAAAGATAAGGATATCTCTCCGGGTCACCGAAAGCGTCCTCCGGAGACTTCGGCATCCTCTGCACCTCAAGCGAAAGAATCTTGAGCTCATCCATCACTTCAGGCACACAAGCCGGAATCATACCCAGGTCCTCGCCGCAAGCGAGCATGCCGGTGGAATCCAACAAGGCAGGAAGTTTGCGCATAGCCGTCTCCTTCCAGAAAGCGTTATGGCGGCGATAGAAGAAATCGTTGTACAGATCGTTGTAGGCATCTTTCTGCCATTGCTCGAGAGCCTCGAACGCGGCCGTCTTCTGGGAAGAAATACGAGGATGATACCAACCCGGACGATGCGGGTCAGGAACGAACAAGTCAGTGTCGGGATTGAAACCACGGCCTCGGAGCTCATCCGCCGAATATGGCAGAGCAGGGTTGAAATGACCCAGCAGGCCAGACTTTATGCCAAGAGGAATCTCCCAGATGCGGAAGAAACCGAGAATATGGTCAATCCTGAAAGCGTCGAAATACTCGCTCATCTTCCCGAGACGAGCCTTCCACCAACCGTATCCATCCTTGGACATCTCCTCCCAATTGTAAGTCGGGAAGCCCCAGTTCTGGCCATCCTCGGAAAAAGCGTCCGGCGGTGCTCCCGCCTGGGAATCAAGATTGAATAGTTCGGGATATTGCCAAGCGTCGACACTGTCACGGCTTATGCCGATAGGCAGGTCACCTTTTATCGCGACACCCTTGGAATGGGCATAATCGACGGCATCCTTAAGCTGCGTGTCAAGGCAGAACTGCTCCCAGCAATAGAAATCCATCTTCTCGCCATGAACCTTCCTGAAAGCCTCCACACCGCTACGGGAATATACACTCAGTTCAGTCCATTTCCCAAACTGCGGAGTGCAGTTCAGATCCCTCAGAACACAGAAAGCGGCATAAGGAACAAGCCAATGCTCATTAGACTTGAAGAATGACTTATATTCCTCACTGGCAAGAACTTCCGGGCCTATAGCATTGAAAGTCTCCTGCAGGAAACGGGTCTTTTCATTATTGACACGCTCGTAATCAATCTGAGGGAGGGCGTTAAGCTCTTTCTGTAGAGCTTTATATTCCTTTGTCTTCTTCACACCAGCCTCGGGAAGGGATATGAACTGCGGATGGAGGGCGAAGGTGGAATTGGCGTTGTAAGGATAAGAATCCGTCCAAGTCCTGGACATCGTGGTGTCGTTGATCGGAAGGATCTGGATCACGCTCTGGCCGGTAGCGACGGCCCAATCCACAAGTTTCTTAAGGTCTTTGAATTCCCCGACACCGAAACTATCCTCGGAACGAAGCGAGAACACCGGAATCGCGACTCCGGTTCCCCTCCAGGGAGCTCTGGCAAAAACCGGCTCCGCTTCACGGACTACCAATAGAGAGCCCTCCTCGACATAACCTGAGAAACGACGGTTCCGTCCAGTCTCCCAAACAATAGGATACCCTGTCTTAGAATCGATAATAACAAACTTATATTCAGAGACTTCCCTAGAGTCAACACTAACCTTCCACATCACACCCTTCTTGGACATGGGAACAAATCTCTTCCAGTCGTCGAACTTGGCTCCGGAGCCTGTCACAGCGAGGGTCTCACCATTACGTACCTGCGGAGCCGCCACCAAGATAACCGAATCTCCTGTCGTCCTTTTCGCGGCCGAGTCCTTTCCTCCGAAAATCACATCCGTAAAGGCTTTTGTCCAGAACGGGGCGTCGGACGGCCTGTCATTCCAACGATCCCTGACCTCAACAGAGGATATTTTCTTTGACGAAGGAATATTCTGAACATGTCTGGACCATTCGCGACGGACAATCTGTCCATCCTTTTTAACCACGAACCCATATTCCACGATTTTCCACGATATGGGGACGTTGAATTCCGTCGCCCAAATCCCGTCAGCGACATAACGCATGGGAAACTCCTTACCGTCGGCTAAAACCACGAAGAGGGACTCTCCCAGAACGGTGTAATATTCAATACTGATAGTTAAACGCATAACTTTAACACGGCGGCCTTATTCCGCAACTGAACCGCAATATAACCAAAATATCCGAAAATGGCTATCTTTGCACAGCACAATCGGCAATCCATGGATAGGAAGGAAATTGAGATAATGGCTCCGGCGGGCAATTTCGAGTGCCTCGCGGCAGCGATCGAGGGTGGAGCGGACTCCGTATATTTCGGAGTCGGCCGGCTCAACATGCGTTCCCACTCAGCCAATAATTTCTGTCCTGAGGATCTTCCGGAGATCACAAGGATCTGCCGAGAGGCGGGGGTCAAGACTTATATGACCCTTAACATAGTCCTTTACGATGAGGATCTGGAGGCGATGCGGGAAGCCCTTGACGCCGCGAAAAACGCAGGGGTGGACGCCATAATCGCCTCTGACATGGCTGCGATTGCTTATTGCAGGGAGATAGGACTGGAAGTTCATGCCTCGACCCAGCTTAATGTCTCCAACATCGAGGCGTTGAGATTCTGGGCAAGGTTCGCTGATGTGGTTGTCCTAGCCAGGGAATTAAATCTAAAGCAAGTCAAAGCCATAAAGGAAGCAATTGACTCTGAGAATATTACAGGGCCGTCCGGAAATCCGGTACGAATCGAGATGTTCGCCCATGGGGCGCTTTGCATGGCAGTTTCCGGGAAGTGCTACTTAAGCCTGCACGCCCACGGTAAGTCCGGCAACAGAGGCGAGTGCTACCAGGTTTGCCGCCGTGGCTATGAAGTGACCGACCTTGAGACGGGATATAAACTGAATATCGACAACAAGTACATAATGTCCCCTAAGGATCTCTGTACCATCGAGTTCATGGACAAGATCATAGACTCGGGCGTTAAGGTGCTGAAGATTGAGGGCAGGGCAAGGTCCGCTGAATATGTGAAGAGGACGGCCTCTTGCTACCGGAAGGCGGCCGATGCCGTCTGCGACGGCACATTCACAATTGAACTTGCCTCAAAACTGAAAGAACAGCTCTCCGAAGTGTTCAACAGAGGTTTTTGGGACGGCTATTACCAAGGAGCCAAGCTCGGGGAATGGAGTGAGATCTACGGAAGCCACGCCTCCCGCAGGAAGACTTATTTCGGGAAGGTGACCAATTGGTTCGACCGCCTGGGAGTAGCCGAAGTCCTGGTCGAATCGGGATCTTTCAAAGTGGGTGATGAATATATCGCCATCGGGGCAACCACCGGCGTCTATGAGGGCCGGGTGGAAGAAATCAGGGTCGACCTGAAGCCTGTTCCAGAGGCCAGGAAGGGTGATTTGTGCTCTATTCCGGTATCTTTTCCGGAAGATTGGAAAGGTGATCGCAAACTTCGTAGAGGCGACCGGCTCTACCTTTGGGAAGAGGCCGGTGAGTGAACGAACCTTCTTGGTCCCTCTATCGATCTCCAATAATCAGAATCGAAGGTCCCAGGATGCTTGTATGGTCCGTCGTGGTCGATTGTGAACGCAAGATACGTGATCTTGTACCCCTGCGACAGAAACATCCTCTCATAGAACGTCTGAACCTCGAATAACTCCGCTCCAAGTGAGTACTTCCCACGTTCAACTCCGAGGGAGTATTCCCCCCGTTCAACGTCCGCTCCGGCAAACGTGGAATCTTTTTGGTAGGATTTGTCTACGGCGGCAGATGTCCCTCGGAGACCGTGGCCACCCTCGGCCACGTAAGAGGGGGGACCGCCGGCAAAGCCGGTGGTGGGGTCCGCGGAGCGGACGTCGCACGAGGGACATCTGCCACCGTATAAATCAATTGTCGAGGCGAGGATGTCGAGACCGTTCTCGAGGGCTACCGCTTTGGAATATTCATGGAGGAAACGGCTGTCGGTCTTGAGGTGGATGATTCCGCCAGGACGGAGGAACTTGCGATAACGCTCAAGGAAAAGCGGACTGGTCAGACGGCTGTTCTCGCTCTTCAATTGAGGATCAGAAAACGTCAACCATATCTCACTAACCTCCCCGGGCCCGAAAAACGCCTCTATGAACTCTATCCTCGTCCGCAGAAACGCCACATTCCCAATCCCTTCCTCAGTGGCTGTCTTCGCGCCTCTCCAGAGTCTCGCTCCCTTGATATCCACACCGATATAATTCCTTTCCGGGACTCTTCTGGACAAATCAATAGTGTACTCTCCTTTTCCGCAGCCAAGCTCCAAAACAATCGGCTGGTCATTGTGGAACATCATCTCATCCCAATGACCTTTAATCGGATGTTCATGGAGCTTCAGGCCCTCAGAAGGATCTCCAGTCTTGTCCAAAACCTTTGAGGCATCCGGCTGCAGCAGGCAGGCGAAAGTCTCGTTCTCGGCGAACTTTCTAAGTTTATCGTGACCCATCAGTCGTGTCTTAAAATTATCCCCAAACCGCGGATCTCCTCAGAATCATTGACTACCTTGGCCTTGAGCCTCCATTCCCCCACTTCCGGGAGATCCAGATCCGTACTAAACGGGGTTATAAGGTCTCGAGAGTAATAACCGGATCCCGCAAGATCCTTCACTTTGACGAAAGCCGTGTCTGTCAAAATAGAGTCTGAAGGAGAGAACCACCTGAGATCCAAGATGATATCCTCGGGCGGAAATTCCCTGAATGAATTCCTCTCGAGCCTGGTGAAGAAATCCAAAGAATATGTCTGGGTGGAGTCATCCATGTCCAGAAAAAAAGAATAAGTGTCGCCATATTCGGCGTTCTCCCGGAGGACAAAGAACTCCCGGGACGGCGGGCGGGAACAGCATGCGAGCGCCACCGCCAGGACGAATATCCACAAACGTCCCCTCATCACGACTTATGATTGATCCTTGTGGGGATTCTTGCCACGTCCGCCACCACGGTTATCACGGTTCCTGTTACGGTTCTTGCTCTTCTGCTTCTTCGGTTTGTCGAAACGAGTGATACTATCATCACCGACAGCTGAAATAAACTGAGGGCCAAGAGGTTCCGGATCGTTCTTAAGGGAATCCGGGCGTTCCCCGTTCCGGTTCATCATGATAATCTCACGCACCTCGCTCGCGGTGAGCGGGTAGACATTGGTGAGCGAACCCTTCTCGTAGGAGAAATACATCATCTCCTGGAGGATGTCAGTCTTGACCAGATATACCAATCCGTCCTCGAACTCAAGCGGTTCTGTGACCTTGGGAATCCTAGTCTGGGCATCCATGTAATTGGAGACCTCGTAATTAAGGCAGCACTTGAGTTTGCCACATTGCCCGGCAAGTTTCTGCGGATTCAGCGATAGGTCCTGAACCCTGGCGGCCGATGTCGAAATCGACTGGAAGTTAGTGATATAGTTGGCGCAGCAAAGCTCTCTTCCACAGACACCAAGCCCTCCGATGAGCCCGGCTTCCTGGCGGGCTCCGATCTGCTTCATCTCGATCCTGATACGGAATTCCTCCGCATAGACCTTGATCAGCTGACGGAAATCGACACGACCGTCAGCGATGTAATAAAATATAGCTTTCGTCCCATCACCCTGGAACTCCACATCTCCGATCTTCATGTCCAGGCCAAGCTCCGCGGCGATACGGCGAGCCTGGATCATCGTATCTTGCTCCCGAGCGATAGCCTCTTGCCACTTGGTAATATCAAAAGGCTTCGCCCTACGGTATATCTTTCTCAAGACCGTGGTCTCCATGTCAACGCCCTTGCACTTCATCTGGCGGCCGACAATAGGCCCCTCAAGAGTCACAATTCCGAGATCATGACCGTTAGCGGCTTCGACCACCACCAAGTCCCCGGTTTTGATCCCCTGACCTGAAGCGTTGATATATATTCCTTTACGGGTGTTCTTGAAACGGACCTCGAATAAATCTTTGTACTGCTCCTGGTTCACACCCTTAAGCCAGTTGTAAGCTTCGAGTTTGCAACATCCTTGACGGTAGTTGCAATCGTACTCCCCGGACTCGCTGTCACGTGTGACAGTGCATCCCCGGCTGCAGTCGAATTTAATGGCCTCGTTATCTATATTCTCCATCGTAGTCGTCAATATAATGAATACAACCTTCCGACAAGCTCGCAGAACAGTATCTTCTGCGACACATTCCTGTCTATCAGCAGTTTGGCTCGGTCAAGGCATGAAAGCGCCTGCCTGGGAAAACTCTTTTTGCACTTTGAGGCAATCCTCGTGAGGGCTTCTTCCTCATCAGTGGCCAAACCAGCGATACCAGTCAGTTTCTGCTGTATCAGGAATATCTTGCGGAGGTTCTCCGACGCGAATTTACAAAAAGCTTTCTGTTTTTCCCGCGACCCCAGCCCAGCCAAGGCGTCACCATACGAAAGCGCAGTAATAAGATCCCTTGAATCAATAGCTTCCATTAGCCCGGAAAAGATCTCCATCTGGCCTTCGAAGTCCTCTTTACCGGAAAGGTAATGAAGAGCCTCACCTACGCTCCCGCCAGCGATCTGGGCAGCGGACGCCGCCTCATCCGGATCCTTCCCGAACCGGGAGACAAGTATCTCCACGATCTCATCCTTAGTCTCCGGAAGAATCCTCAATGCTTGGCATCTCGAGGAAATGGTCTGCAAGACCTTCTCGGGAGAATGGGTTATCATGAGGAAAACCGTTCTCTCCGGAGGTTCCTCAACCGCCTTCAGCAGCCGGTTGGCCGCCGTGGCGTTCATCTTCTCGGGAAGATACACGACCACTGCCTTCCAGCCACCCTCAACAGGGGTAAGGTAAATGGTCTCCAGCACCTCCTTAGCCTCAGCATTGTTGATGACAGTCTGTTTCCCCTCAATCCCGAAAGCGTCATTTATCTCAGTCTCAAGAGCATAAGGGTTGGCCTTCATCAATTCTCTCCAATAGCTCAGGAACAAATCAGCCCGGAGTTTGTCGACTTTCTCGGACACCTTGGATCCGGTGGCGACAGGATAGACATAATGGACATCCGGATGAATCAAGCCGGAAACCTTATGCTCACTGGAGAACAACTCACTCAAAAAAGCCAGGGCGATTGCCATCGCGCCGCACCCGTCATTCTCATAAAGCATCATGGCATGTGGGACACGACCCTCGCGGATCATCCCTCCCAAAGCCTTGACGGCGTCACGGTTGCCTATGATGTTTTCCAGTGTCATTTATTCCTGTCCGCGGTGAAACGAGCGATTTTCACAAGATACTCTTTTTCTTCAGAATCCGGAAGAGTTCCAATGGCTTTGATGGCTTTCTCGATATATTCTATAAGGCGTGAAGCCGCATATTCATTCCCTCCTTTTTCGAATACCAAGCCACGGATTTCGGGCTTATATTCAGGATGTTCCGGAATATCATTAACCATGGAACGGAATCTGGACTCCTCATTTTCGCCGAGTGAACACAAGGCTCCGAGAAGTGGAAGAGTGATCTTCCGCTCGTCGAGATCAGCTCCTACCGGCTTCCCGAGCCCGTCCCCGTCAGAGTAATCCAGCATGTCATCCCTGATCTGGAACGCGATTCCAAGGCAGACGCAGTATTCCCTCACCGCCTCCATCACATCTTCAGGAGCATCCACGGATAGTGCCGCGGTGATTCCCGCCGCTTCGAATAAGGAAGCTGTCTTGTTGTAGATTATCCGGAAATAGTCATCCTCGGTAGTGTCGCAGCTCTCAGCCTTTTGTAGCTGCAGCATTTCCCCTTCAGCCAGATCGCTGAGAGTCTTGGCGAAGATACGGATCGCCCTTGCCCCACGGGTAACAGATGCGAGAATGTTATCCATCGCCCGCACAAGCCAGAAATCCCCGATAAGCACAGAAGCCGGTCCTCCAAGCAGAGACATGACAGTCGGCACGCCTCTGCGCTCAGCACTGTTGTCCGCCACATCATCATGGAGAAGGGTGGCATTGTGCAGAAGCTCAGATGCCGCTGCGAAACGAATGCTATCCTCAGACAAATGACCGCCGGAACAGGCACGGGCTACGAGCAGTGACAAGATAGGCCTCAGTTGCTTTCCTCCAGTGGAGAGAATAGCTGAATTGGTCGCGTCCAAAAGCTCTATATCGCTTTTGAGTGACGAACGAATCATGTCCTGGGTAGCGATCCAGTCCTGTCCGAGAAGTGTCTTTATCCGGTCTAGCATGATTTATCTGAGAAGATCTGAGAACTCTTCAATCGTCTTAGGGAAAGCTATAAGCTGCCTGGAACGGCTGTCCAGCATCCCGGTCGTGACATAATGGTCGAGAAGGGCTTTAAGAGGCTCGTAGAAACCATCGAAATCCAGAGCGATAACCTTGCCTTTGTAGAGGTCGAGTTTCGCGAGAGTCAGGGTCTCAACCAACTCATCAAGAGTGCCTATTCCGCCTGGCAAAGCCACAGCGACACAGGTCCCCTCCCTCATCAACTCCTTCCGCTCAGCCATGGTGTCAGTCCAGACAGTTTCGTCAAGTGACGGATACACAACATCTTCCATAAACCGGGGAATGATTCCCACATGGCGCCCGCCACACCTCACGACCTCATCCGCGACAACTCCCATAGTACCTTTGACAGTACCGCCGGAAACCACGGTATATCCAAGCGAACAAGCCGCGCGGGTAGCTTCCCGCGCAGCTTGGTTGTATTTCTCGTCTATATCAAAACTGGCTGAGCAGAAGAAGACTATCTTCCGCTCCTGAGCCTTCTCACTTCCCATTAGAAGAAAATGGCGACAGAAATGGCAAAGCCATTGAAGGTGTTGCCATCTTTGAGTCCAGTGATAGTGTTTCCAGTCTCTTTCAAATCGCTCTTGTAAACACTGCCGAAGTTCCAGAAATACTTGGCGGCGACCTGGAGATGCCAGATGTCGATACCGGCACCGAGGCTCATTCCGTATTCAACTTTCTGAAGCTCAGATTTCAAAGTCTGGTCACCTCCAGATGAGATCTGGTAGCCGGCGAAAGGCTCTACGAAACCGTAGGGGCGGAAAGCCACAAGATCAGGTCCCCACTGGATCTGCACAGGAACTTCAACAAAACCGACCTTGGTCTCGAAAGACTTGCCGATCTGTCCGGTGGTGGAATCTCCCCAATTGTTGAGAGACATTCCCTTGACCTGATAAAGAACCTCAGGCTGAATGGCGAAACCGGCTCCGAGAGGAATCTCGAAAGCGATACCGGCGTGGTACAAGGAGATGGACTTTGAGTCGACATTCTTCACCTTGCTGGAAGAAGAGGTCACACCACCTGTGATACCGAACCTGGTATAGTCATAATGCTGCGCCGCGGCGCTAACGCTAAAAGCGAGAGTGGCAATAGCAGCCACGATAAACATTCTCTTCATATCTCTTGGAATAAATTGATAATCAAATACTAAAGGAGAGCATCAAGCTTTGCTGTAATCTCGGCCTTGGGGACATTGCCCACAAGTTTGTCAACAGCCTGCCCATCCTTGAAGAAGATGAGCGTAGGAATATTCCTGATACCATACTGGACCGCGATATCCTCGCAATCGTCGACATTGCACTTCACGACGGCGACTTTCCCGTCATATTCTCCGGCGACAGTCTCAACAGTGGGACCGAGCATACGGCAAGGACCGCACCAGGTGGCCCAGAAGTCGACCAGGACAACGCTATTAGCGGAAATGATTCCCGCGAAATTCTCATTAGTGGCAGTTATTTCCATTTTATTCTTGATTAAAGTTCAGAATACAAATTTATAAAAATCATTGTTTCAAGCAAAATCCCTAAACCATCTTGTCGACAGTCCAACAGAAGGCCCTCAGACCCAAATCAGGATACTTCTCATCCTTCTCCTTCAAGGCGTCAAGCAATTCCGAAGCCTTAGCGTCATCCTTGACTATGGTCAGGATGGCGTAATTCTGGGTCGGCCAGGCATGGTTGCCATAATGAGGCTCTCCTTCCTCTCCTCCCCTGCCTTGGATGTCCACCCACTGGGTGAATCCCCTCTGGCCTTTCTCATCGAGGAGTTCGACTATTTCCTCTCCATACGCCTGGTTATACGCTATAAATATCGCTTTCATCTCTTTGTCTGTTTTATTCGTCAAACTTTAGCTCCAGCGGCGAGTTTTTTAGCCTTTCTTTTCTCTTGGCGTGTGGCGAACACGCAGTACACCGCGGGAATAAGCACGAGTGTGATCAGTGTCGAGAATGAAAGGCCCCAGCAAACTGTCATACCCAAGGAGCGCCACATCTCGGAACCCTCTCCCCTGCCCAAAGCCATGGGCAACATACCAAGAACGGTGGTGAGAGTGGTCATGAGGATAGGCCTCAATCGGCTCCTGGCGGCGGTCACGGAAGCGTTGATGACGTTCATTCCCCTCTCCCGCATGAGTATAGTGTAGTCTATCAGCACGATACCATTCTTCACGACAATACCCAACAGGATGATGACACCTATCATCGCCATTACCCCGAGCGCTGTCCCGGTGAGTCTAAGTCCCAGAATCACACCGATAAAAGCGAACGGCACCGAGAACATGATCACAAGCGGGCTCATGAACGACTCGAACTGGGAGGCCATGACCATGTAGACCAGGATTATGATCAAGATCATAAGGACAATGAGATCCTTGAACATGCTCTGCTGGTCTTCGAAGTCTCCAGTGATCTCGGTAGATATGTTGTTAGGGATGTCAATCTCGGAGAGTACCCTGTTGGTGACGGCGACTCCGTCGCTAAGGGCATATCCCCGAGTGACTATTCCGGTCACTGAAATATATCTCTCACGGTTCTTTCTCTCGATTGTCGGAGGCACCTTCGACTCCACGACAGTACCCAGATCCTTGATCCTGACGGCACCACCTAAAGGAGTGTAAATCAATATATTCTCAATATCCTCAACGCTTGTGCGGAAGCGTTTGTCATAGATGACACGGATGTTGTACTCATCTCCGTCCTCGCGGTAGAACGAATTCACCGAACCGCTCATCGCGGCGCTGAAAGCCGCCGCGGCGGTAGTGGAGTTAAGACCGTTCAGGGCTAGTTTCTCCCGGTCGAAGTCGACCTGGTACTCGGGAGTATAATCATCACGGCTCAAGATCACCTGGGTGAAGGCGGGATCAGCGAGCATTTTCGCCTGGGCCTCTTTGGCGATCCGGTCGGTCTCGTCGAAGTCGTAACCATATATCTCGAGACGGAGAGAGGCGGCGCCTCCGACTCCACCCATGCCTTCAGTGACGGTGGCTTTCTTCACCTCCGGATACTCTCGGAGATCCTTGCGGATAATATCGGCGATTTCGGAAGACGAGCGCTTGCGATCTTCCATGGATCCGATATTCACATTCATCGAGATGACATGAGAGCCGTTATTCTGCATGCTTCCGATCACATTGTCGGAACTGGCCTGTCCATAACGGTACTGAAGAACCTGAATCTCAGGAATTTCCTCCTCCAGGCGATCGCATATTTGCCTGGCGAAAGCCCCTGTGACACTCTGTTCGGTACCTACAGGCAGCTCAATCGAGACAGAAAGGCGACCTCCATCCATCGTGGGGAAAAACTCCGTCTTGAGGCCGGGAGCCAGAAGAGCGAGCACACCGACAAAGATTGCCAAGGCACCGAAGATCACAGTCTTCCTGTGAGTGACAGCCCACGCTATGATTCTGGAATACCAAGCGGAAAGGCCGTCAAGACCCTTCTCGATGGGATCGAAAATAGCCCTATGGAGTTTTCCGGTCTTGGGGCCAGCTTTCAGCATCCTTGAGCAAAGCATCGGGACAAGGGTCAAAGCGGCTGTGGTGGAGATGATCATGATGATCGAAACAATCCAACCCAACTGTTTGAACATTATTCCAGCCATTCCGGAGACCATGGTCAAAGGAAGGAAGACGCAGAGCATAGTCAAAGTGGACGCTATAACCGAGATACCGACCTCTGAAGTGGCGTGGACCGCGGCCTCTTTGGGCTTCTCTCCTCTTTCCAGGTGAGTGGATATGTTCTCCAAGACCACAATAGCGTCGTCCACAACCATACCGATCGCGATGGAAAGAGCTGACATTGAAATGATATTCAATGTGTTCCCGGTAGCGAAAAGGTACACCAGGGAGCCCAGCAACGCGATAGGAATCGACAGGACGATGATGAATGTCGCCCTCCATCTTCCCAAGAAGACGAACACCACAAGCATGACCACGAGAAGGGTTATGATTATGGTCTCCTTAAGGGAGTTGATCGTGTTCAGGATCTCTGAGGAGTTGTCCACCACCTCGGTGATCTTGATATCGGAAGGAAGGGTCGGAGCGATCTCGGCTATTCTCTGCTTCGCCGCGTTCACGACATTGACCGTGTTCGCTCCAGACTGCTTCTGGATGGCGATCATAGCCGACCGGTTTCCATTGGTATAGGATTCTTGCGATTTCTCCTCCAGCCCGTCCTCAACCCTGGCGACATCTTTCAGGTATACCACCTGGCCGCCACGGTAACTGACCACGACATCAAGGAGTTCCGAAGGATCCTTGAATTCCTTTTCAACCCTCAGGGAGAATGACTCGGAACCGATATCGATTGAGCCTGAAGGGACATTACGGTTCTCAGCGGCGATAATCTGGGATATTCCGGCGACACTCAAGCCGTAAGCGGCAAGCTTGTTAGGGTCGCAATAAACATGGATCTCCCTGGCGGGAGCTCCCGCGACAGAGACAGTTCCAACTCCCGTGACACGTCCCAAAGGAGTGACCACCCTATCGTCCAGAATCCTGTCGAGACCAGCCATGCTCTTATCAGCGGTGGCGGAGAGAATCAAGACAGGCATATCGTCCATACCGAACTTGAACAGAACAGGCACGGAGGCCCCGTCTGGCAGGGCCGAGTTGATCAGGTCCAACTTGTCCCTGATGTCGTTACTCGCCTCATCTATATCCGTTCCGTATTTGAACTCCAGCATCACGATCGCGACATTCTCACGGGAGCGGGAAGTCAGGTTCTTAAGGTTCGCCACACTGTTGAGCGTGTTCTCCAGAAGCTTGGTCAAGTTATTCTCAACATCAGAGGCGCTCGCTCCCGGATAAGACGACATCACCAATACCACATTGGCGTCGAAATCAGGGAATAGTGCGACTGATGTCTTTGTCAGTGAATAGATTCCGAATATCGCGAAAGCCAAGAAAACCAAGGCTGTCGTGACCGGCTTGCTCACTGCGGATCTAATGACACTCATAGGCTGCGGTGATTATTTGTTTGACACCTCGACTTTCGCCCCGTCCTTGAGGCTGGTGCTTCCCTTGACAGTCACCACGTCACCTTCAGATATTCCCTCAAGGATCTCGTAGCTATTGCCGACATGACGGCCGAGCTTGACAATGGAACTCTCCACCGTATTGTCCGGCTGAAGGACATACACGCATCTCTGGCCAGTTCCCTGCATCTTGACGACGGACTCCTCAGGCACAACGACGCTTTTGTTGACTCCGAACTCGACCTTGACCCTGGCGAACATTCCGGGACGCAAAACCCTGTCGGAATTCTGGACGAGGATCTCTGTGACAAAAGTGTGGGTCATGGGATCGATAGTAGGATAAATCTTGTTTATCTTACCTGTGAAAGTCTGCCCCGGAAGAGCGTCGACAGTGATCTCGACCTGGTTGCCTATCTTAACCTTGGTGTAATCCGACTCGGAAACTCCGACCTTGAGTTTGACAGGAGTGATCTGCTGGACCACGAATATCGGCTGGCCGGCGTAAAGGTCTCCCTTGTCATAATTCCTCGCGGTGATTACGCCGCTGAGCGGGGAACGCAGATAGGTGTTCTCCGCCAAATTGTTATATGAGCGGCGGCTGATCTTATAAGCCATCTCGACAGCGTCATAATCCGACTTGGACACTCCCCCTTCCTCATAGAGGCTGCGGAGGCGGCTGAGCTCTGTCGAATCGTTCACCAGCTTCAGCCTGGTCTGGTCCAACTGGGCGGCGTCCATTGTCGCAAGAATCTGTCCCTTACTCACAAACGATCCCACATCAACCCTGATCGTCTGGATCCTGCCCGGAGTCTGAGGCGCTATATTATTGATGGCATAAGCCTCCACGGTCGATGAATATACTTCTGTCTGAGGAACTTCCTCCACCACGGCAGTCGCCGTTGAAACAAGGATCGTCCTGTCCTCCTCTTGTGCCACGGGAGCGCTTTCCTGAGCTTTCTTCCCCCCGCAGGAGACAAGTGCGGCGCAGGCTCCGACGAGAGCTAATGTCCTGTAAATGCTATTCATATCTTCTTTCTTTATTATTATCGATTCTACATGTTATCCAGATCAACGTTACCTTCATCGTCGATGAAATCGTACCCGAGAGTCTTCTCAAGGTTGGACTTGGCCACGATGAAATTGTAGACAGCCTGGCTCTGCTGTAGACTCGCCTGAGTCAAAGTGAGCTGGGCGTCATTCATTTCCGTGATCGTACCCTTGCCGATCTTGTAGGACTTGGCGGCTATATCATACGCCTTCCTCGCGAGACCAACCGCCTCGGCGGCGGCGTTGTAGCTATTCATGCTGGTCTCCATCGTATTAAGATACTGGCGGATGGCTATCTTCAACTGCCTTTCGGCCTCTATCCTCTGCAGATCGAGCTCCACGGCCTGGACCTTAGCCTGCTTGACATCGTAATGACGTTTGAAACCAGTGAATATCGGGATGTTCAAGCTCAGGCCGACATAGGAATATGGCGACCATTTATATTCGCTGAACTTGAAGTCATTAGTCATGGCGATCATGCTGTAGGAGAACGCCGCCGACAAAGTCGGCAGATAGGCCGCCTTGTACATCTTCACGGTAGAGGCAAGCTGGTCCGCCTGGATCTCAAGCTGGCGCAGGGTGGTGTTATAATCAAGGGAAGGATCATCGTTGTCGTGAATATCCCTGAACATTTGGGTAGAATAGTCGCCCAAAGCCCCGGCCACATCGATATTCCTGGAAAGGTCAACTCCCATCACGGCCTTGAGTTGCCAGAGAGCAAGCATCACAGAGCTTTCCGCGTTGTAGACATTAGGGATAGCCCCAGCCACCACAGATTTTGCCCTGGTATATTCCAGCTCAGAGGCTTTCTCCGCCTTGTAGCGTCTCTCGGTCTGGACGAAATTCTCCACGGCGTTCTCGTAGACTTCCTTGTAGACATTGAACGCTTCCTTGGCGAGAAGGACGGCATAATATGCCTGCTTCACCTGGGTAACCATATCCAGTCTTGAGGAGCGGGCTTTCTCTACAGCGAGGTCGACAGCTTGGCCGGAGATCCTGAGACTCTCCCACAATTGAGCGTTCACAAGAGGCATGGCCGCGGACACACCGTAGTTGTAGGTATTCCAACGACCCACCGCGAAACCGCTGTTGGAACTTGAGCTCTCACTCTCGCCAGGGATAATCAGAGGCATACCTTGCATTGCGGACAACTCATTGATCCTGATGAAATAAGGAGCCAGTGAGGAAAGCATTCCGAAGCCTCCTCCACCACCTTCCTCATCATCACCGCCACTGTCGGAGTCCATGTACATGATCTGTTTCTTGATGGTCCTCTGGTAAGATCCGGAACCGGTCACCTGAGGGAACAGGGATGAATATGTCCCTTTCTTGGCGTACTGGCTTCTCTCAATTTCCTTGTCTGCCACCTTGACAGCCACATTCTCACTCAAGGCGATCTTCAACGCGTCATCCAATGTTATGACAACCGTGGAAGTGTCGGACTGGGCTTCGACAGGGACAGAGTCGGCCCTGTATTGCCCTGACGCCACGGTGACTATCCCCATCAGCGCGGCCGCCATTATCAGTCTCTTTTTTATCATGTTCTAAACTACTCTTTCCAATTAAACAAAACTGCATTTTTACTACAAATGTTATACTAAAACAAACCGGAGAAACTCAAATTTCTCCGGTTTATCGTTTTAGCTGTCATCATTAGTTTATACTACGGCCTCACGACCGGCGGGGCATCAGGCTCCCACTCGACGATGGAGCGGGTCCTGGATGCCGAGGACTGCTTTTTGTCGCGGTTCACGGCGTCATATTCCAGGAACTTCTCGAAGCTGGCTGTCTCACCGGAAAGCTCCATGATCCTCTTGTAGATCGCCCATCTTGACGGAGCGTTGTAGTATTCGACATTGTGATTCATCATACTATCCTCCGAAGGCCTGTAAATACCTGTGGAGAATGGACCACCCGCACCCTCAAAGATGCCGACCTGATCCTTATACCGCTCGTCTGTAAGGAAGTAATTCCACTTCACCTTCGAAGGATCATTGGTGAAGTCAAGGTTGGAATACCAACCATATTTGGAATACAACCTGTTGAATTCATCGATCTCGGCCTTGCTGGGAGTACCGCTACTGGTGGAGTACTCGTCACCCAGGAAGGCGAAACCGTGACCACCTGCCTCATGGCGGACCAAGGCGCCGAAAGCCTCAGGGACATTTGAGCCGGAAGAGCACCACGCCACTCCGGACTGCAGGGACTCGATCATGGATGTGATACCCCGTAGGCTACTGGAATTCACCAGCACACATATCAAAAGGTTCTTCTTGTCCTTGATGCCGGGAACCTTCAAGGCATATTCGAGACTCTTGTCCTCCCCTGCTGTATTTATGGAAATCGAAGTGCCGACGGCTTTCGCGCCGAGAGCTGTCGAATAGCCGTCTCCGGTCCTGCCGTTCTTAGACACAACATTGACCGCGTAAACATTGAACCTGTCGCGGAAGGTCTTGTACGGCTCGATCTTGAAGAACTCCTCCATCGCGCTCCGCATCAGGTTAATATAACTTCCGTCTTTGATGTCCTTATCAGTGTAGGCGTCACCCATGAACACGATGTTGACGCCCTTACCTTCCTTGGCCGTCTGCAAAGATTTCACATTGCCGTCCTGGGAATAATCGGTGGATGAATAAACCTCATCATCCTCGAGAGGGCCAAAGATTCCCTCAAGGAACGGGATAAGGTCGAAGAAAGGGATATAATTGAACCGTCCTCGTGAAGGGTCACTCACATCATGAGAGGTACTGAATATTATATTCCCTTTATTATCAATCACATTGGCAAATGGCATCGCCCCGTTGCCAAGGGCGGCTTCCTCCGAGAAACTGATATCCGCTGATTTGGAAGAGAAATTATACCATATATCATATCCGTTATCCATAATATAATCTCGAAAGAGATTCTCCCCCTTGTCATCTCCCCACGCAGGTCTCATTATCACCTCAAGGCCGGCGTCATGGTACTTCTCATGCATTCTCTTCAATTGAGGCAATAGCGCCGCTGAATAAGGGCACCAGGATCCCCATCTGTACATGACGGTAGCTTTGTTATTGGACACGATATCGTCATATGGAATCGGTTTCCCTGTGATCAAATCCTTAATCTCCCTCTTCGGCCAGAAGCCAGGTATATCCCTATCTTTTACAACAAATGGGTAAATCTTCCTATAATCATCATCACCCATGACAAAGCCATGGTTGATGTACGAGTTAATCCAATAGCCCGGATCATCCGCGGTATAGAAATAATCCGGAATCTGACCCGACAATTTATGGGTGTAAATAATCACTCTAGATGATAGACGCAACCAAGATTCAGGAACATCTCCCGTGAAATCATTATTTTCGATCCTCAAACTAGGGTAATGACCTTCGCTCCTCTCGCCCAAATATCCGTCACTCTCACCAAGGCTTTCGGGGAGTGAGCCTGTCATTGGATTTGATCCGATAAAAACACTCCATAACGGCATACCGCTGAATATATCCGGGAGACTTGTCATAGAAGTTCCATTAATGACAAGCTCTCCCAAGTTTTTCAGTTTCTGAAAGCTTGGAGGGAGGGTACCTGTGACGCCAGGTTCATCTTGAACGAAGAACCGAACAAGCGAAGTCAGCTCATCGAAGCAATCGGGGAACTCACCTTTGAGTCCGAAATCGCCATTGAAGATCAGCTTCAGCTCACGGGTAGTTTCATTCCAGTCAACTCCCTGCCAGGAATAAAGACCCTTCGAAGTATCCCATTTCCCGGTTATTCTCCAGTTAGGGCCGTCCATCGCGTCATAAATCTTCATCAAGGCAGTCTTGATCCGCTCCTCTTCAGATTTTTTTACCGTGACTTGACAAATCGCCTCCTTGTCTCCGGCTTTGGCGGTGATGGTTACTGATCCCTCGGCGACCGCTGTCACCGTGCCGTTCTCCACAGTCGCTATTGACGCGTCACTGGAGGTCCAGGTCACAGTCTTACCGGTGGCTTCGTCAGGCTTTACGCTAGCGGTAAGTGTCACTGTTTTACCAAGTTCCAGCTCAACCTCTGTCTTATCCAGAACGACAGAGGTCACGGCCACGACTTTCTTGTTGACTGTCACCGAACATATGGCCGACTTACCTCCCGCTGTCGCTGTGATTGTCGTCGTACCCTCGGCGACCGCAGTGACCGTACCGTTATTGACCGTGGCGACAGACTGGTTGGATGTCGACCAGCTCACCGCCTTGTTCGTGGCATTGGACGGCTGAACCGTAGCCGTCAGATTTGATGTGCCGCCGACCTCGAGGGTGACAGCGCTTTGGCTAAGCGAGACACTCGACACTGCGATTTCAGGATCTTCCTTCGGGCCGCAGGCGATCACCATGGCGACCATTAAGACAAAAACGAATAACTTTTTCATACTGATAGGCACAATAAAACCATCATTCACAAAGATATCAAACTATTCGATATATGCAAATGATGGTCAACAATAAAAAGCCAAAGAAGCGTCAGGAATTCAGACTTTTGGCAAAATGCGTTGGTTCCCGTTTTTTCGGTTTGGTGTCAGGGATCACCGCCCTGGCAGGAATCTTTTTCTTGAAAGCGTAGATCAGCAGACCTATGCCCAAAAGGACAAACGGAATACTCAGGGTCTGGCCCATATTCAAGATCATATCATTCTCAAAAGCTTCCTGCGGCTCCTTGATGAATTCGATCAGGAATCTCATCCCGAAGCAACCGATAAAGAACAAACCTATAAATGTCCCTCTGTACATCTTGTCCAGTTTCTTGACATATAGCCAGACAAGAATCAGTCCGAGGATAAGGTAGCTCAGTGCCTCGTAAATCTGGGTAGGATGCTTCGGCTCCGTCTCTCCCCTGCGCTCGAATATAAAGCCCCAGGGGAGATTCGTGACGTCACCGTAAATCTCAGAGTTACAAAGGTTTCCCAGTCTGATGAAAGCTCCGGCGAAAGCCACCGCGATACAGAGGTGATCCAGAATCCAGAGAAAGTCGATATGGTACTTCTTGCCGAATTTCCAAGCGAACCACCACATGCACAAAATCAGCATGATGGTACCACCGTGACTGGCCAACCCTCCTTCCCAGACTTTGAATATCTCCAGGAAACCCTTCCAGGAACCGAAATAATAGTTGAAACCGTAGAAAAGGCAATGGCCCAGACGGGCACCGACAAGGGTACCAATAAGCAAGGTGTACAGGAGCGGATCGAGGAAAGCATTGTTTACCTTCTCTCGCTCACAGAACTTCGTGAATATCCAATACCCTAGAATGAAACCGGAGACGAACAGGAGACCGTACCACCTGACGGCAAAGCCACCTATCCGGAATATCTCCGGATTCATATTCCAATGTACCACTAGCGGATCCATAGCCTATGGCGATTATTATTCCTGAATAGCGGCAATGCCGGGAAGCGTCTTACCCTCAATTGCTTCCAACATGGCTCCACCACCGGTGCTGACATAGCTGACCTTGTCGGCGAAGCCCATTTTGGTGACAGCGGCGACAGAGTCTCCACCACCAACGAGGGTGTAGGCTCCATGCTCGGTAGCCTTGGCGACAAGCTCGGCGATCTTCTCGGTTCCTGTGGCGAAGTTCGGGAACTCGAACACACCGGCGGGACCGTTCCAGAGGATGGTCTTGGAGGCGAGGATGATCCTGGCCCAGTTCTCGATCGAAGCGGGTCCGCAGTCAAGGCCTTCCCATCCGTCAGGAATCTTGTGGGAAGGGACAACCATCTCGGGAGTATCATTGGCGAACTCCTGGGTGACACGAGTCTGGACAGACAGGGACACGTTGACACCAAGTTCCTGCGCCTTCTCCATTATCTCCTTAGCCTGAGGGATAAGTTCGTCCTCATGGAGAGAGTTACCGATATTTCCACCCTCGGCCTTGATGAAGGTGTAACCCATTCCGCCGCAGATGATAAGGTTGTCGACTTTACCAAGAAGGTTCTCAAGGACAGCGAGTTTCGAGGAAACCTTGGAGCCGCCGATGATAGCGGTGAAAGGACGGCGGGCGTTCTTCAGTACGTTATCGATGGCTTTGATCTCTTTCTCCATCAGGTAGCCGAACATCTTGTCCTCAGGGAAGTACTTGGCGATGAGGGCGGTGGAAGCGTGGGCCCTGTGGGCGGTTCCGAAAGCGTCGTTGATGTAGCAGTCGGCGTAGGAGGCGAGTTTCTTAACGAACTCCTTCTGGCTTTCCTTGACCACTTTCTTCGCGGCGGCCTTCTCCTCGTCAGTGGCGTCCTCAGCGAGTCCTCTGGGCTTGCCTTCCTCCTCGGCGTAGAAACGAAGGTTCTCAAGCATCAGAACCTCTCCGGGCTTCAGCGCGGCGGCCTGCTCGTCAGCTTTCTGGCAGTCAGGGGCGAACTGGACGGGAACTCCGAGGCACTCGGAGACATGGGCAACGATGTGCTTGAGGGAGAACTTCTCAGTGACGCCCTTCGGACGGCCGAGATGGGACATGAGAATAAGGGAACCTCCTTCAGCGAGGACCTTTTTCAGTGTAGGAAGGGCGGCGCGGATACGGGTGTCGTCAGTGATGTTGAAGTTCTCATCGAGCGGAACGTTGAAATCCACCCTGACAATGGCCTTCTTGCCTTTGAAATCGTAAGAGTCAATGTGCTGCTGCATAGTAATTGATATTTTGTTATCGTTTTTTTCCGGAGCAAAGATACTATTTTTTTATCTTTGCACCACTATGGCGACAGAGTTTCCCTCAGATAGGTGGAAAGACTACGAGCTTTTGGATTCCGGAGACGGGATGAAGCTCGAGCGGTTCGGTGGTTTCGTTCTTTCAAGGCCGGAGCCTAAAGCGTTGTGGAACAAGGAGTTGTCCCAGAAGGAATGGGACTCCGCCGCACATGTTTTATTCACTCCGGGAGCTGGTTTCGGCAAAGCCGGAAAGGAAGATAGCGGCACTTGGAACCGTCTGAAGGCGATGCCCGACCAGTGGTGGATCCGGTACAGGTTGTCTGGTGGCATCGCCGGTGGCGGGAAGTCCTCTGGCTCCCTACGCTTCGCGCCCTATCCGGGTAAATGTCCGCCAGAGGACTTCCCGACCACCGAAGAAGCGACGATGAATCTAAGGCTTGGGCTGACGTCATTCAAGCATGTGGGGGTATTTCCGGAGCAGGCGGCGAATTGGGAATATATATTCCGGAACACTTCGGAGATCGCCGCTTCCATGGAGCAGCGCCCGAAGGTGCTTAATCTTTTCGCTTACACCGGTGCGGCTTCGCTTGCCGCAAGGGCCGCAGGGGCGGATGTGACTCATCTTGATTCTGTGCGACAGGTAGTGACCTGGGCGCATGAGAACCAGGACCGCAGTGGCCTGGACGGCATACGCTGGGTGGTGGAGGACGCCATGAAATTCGCGAAGAGAGAGGCCCGCAGAGGGAATCTTTATAACGGGATAATCCTTGATCCGCCAGCATATGGGCATGGCCCGGACGGGGAGAAATGGAAACTTGATGAATGCCTGTTTGAAATGATGCGCAATGTCGGCCAAATCCTCGCACCCGAATACAGCTTCATGGTACTGAACCTGTATTCCAACGGATTCTCCGCCGTACTTGGGGAAACGGTTGTCCGTCAAGCGCTTGGGCTAAAAGCTGACACTCCTCTTGATTCCGGTGAACTTGCCCTCAAGGACAAATTCGGCAAAGTCCTCCCACTCTCCATCTTCGTCCGTCTTAGAAGATAACAAAAGGGCGAGCCTCAGCTATTCGAGTTGAGGAAAGCCGCCAGGTCTGACTCCAACTGCTTGGCGAATTCCTTGTCACCACACTTCGAGGCCTCATTAGCCATATAGTAAATCAACTGGCAGTTGTACTCGAATTCATCCTTGTATTCGGGGTAGAAATCAAGGAACAAAGCTATTGACTCCTTCAGTTCCTTATCGATCTCGCCAATCACCTCGCGAGCCTTTTCTGGCTTGCCAAGGCCATAGTAGCAACGAGCCATCTCTATCGGGAACAAGGCGTTGGAACTCCAGCCGAACAAAGTGTTGTCGTAAGGATACCTGTCAGGTCTCATGATCTGCCGGCACATATCCAGGACTTTCTCCGCCCTGTCCTTTTCCCCAGCCTCCATAAAGGCGTCCGCCGAAGAGACTAAGAGGTTGCGAATGGACATCACACCCATAAAGGTGTAAATATTCTGATAATCAACCAGATAATTATCAGCACCGACAGCATCGAACTTGAACGTCTCAGTCAGTTTCTTATAGAGGTCATCCGTGTCTACAAGGCCGATATTGAAGGACTCCACCTTGTTCTTGATAGGGATGAAACGGTATGAGAACCCGTCATACATCAAATACTCCTTAAGGCCGATATTGAGATCACCTCCCTGGTTGAGCACGTTCAGAGGCCTGTCCCATTTGTAGTTAGCCAGGAGATCCAGCATAAAGAGCTCAGGTTTGGTGAGTCCGGTCTTGCCTTGAGGTATCTCAAGCACAATTGACTCAGGGATCATGTCAGCGAACTTGGGACTGACGATCCCCGACTTAAGACAGTTCTCCTTGTTGACCGGTATAATCATCTTCCTTGAGACCCAGTAATCCAGCTTACGGCCATCCTGAGTCATGAGTTTGGCGTCGGGATGCTTGAAAACCTTGATGCATTCGGAGATAGGTACAGCCTGGTTCCTGCTGTCCTGTATGAGCACCCAATCATTGGTGCCATATAGATATTGCTCCTGCCCGATTGAAAGAGTCAGAGGGGCGGCGTTGTTGATAGCATATCTCATCTGGTCGATGTACCAGTCGGTTCCGAGCAAGGATGTGTTGAGTATCCTCACGTCATTCCTGATCTCCTCTACCTCCTGGGCGTACCACAGAGGGAAGGTGTCATTGTCGCCATGTGTCACCAAAAGGCCATTCGGGCCTACGGAATTCAGATAGTTGTAGGCGACCTCCACAGCTGTCCTGCGGTGGCTCCTGTCGTGGTCATCCCACTCCTGAGCGCACATGAGGGCGGGAACGCAAAGGCAAACCAATGTCGTCGCCGCAGCCATGGCGGTGGTGTTCTTATTCTTCAAAGCTCCTGTTATCCAAGAATATATGGCGGCAACAGCGAAGCCTATCCAAATTGTGAAGGCATAGAATGAACCGGCATAGGCGTAATCCCTCTCCCTGACCTGGAACGGAGGCTGGTTGAGGTACATCACGACAGCTATTCCTGTCAGGAAGAAGAGCAGGAAAGTAAGCCAGCAACCCCTCTTGTCCCGGTCGAACTGGAACAGCAAACCCAACAAGCCGAGAAGCAGGGGCAGGAAGAACAAGTGGTTTTTGCCCTTGTTCTCCTTCAGCCAAGTCGGAGCGTTATCCTGGTCGCCCAGATGTATCCTGTCTATGACCTTGATTCCACTTTCCCAGTTGCCGGTGAAAAGGTCAGCTTGCGGGGCATGAATCTCGTTCTGGCGCCCGACAAAGTTCCACATAAAGTACCTCCAATACATCCATCCGAGCTGGAAGTCAAAGAAAAACTTCAAGTTGGTCCCGAAGGTCGGCTTCTTGTATTCGGCGCCAGGCACAGTAATGCCCTTCCCGTTCATATAGGTCTGATAGAACTTGATAGAGCGGTCATCATTGTTGTACATCCTCGGGAAAAGCATCTTTCCAGAAGCGTTATAAACCGGCTCTATCGGACTGGGAACCTTTTTGTATTTCCCGTTCAGAGGAGCCCAATAGGTTCCCTGCTTGAGTTCATAAGGAGCACCGAAATACTGCCCGTAAACGAGCGGTACGGAGCCATACTGCTCACGGGAAAGATATCTGACCAACGTGAAAGCGTTGTCCGGCTGATATTCGTTTGTCGGCGGCTTGACACTGGAACGTATGATCACCACGCTGAATATCGAGAATCCGATCAATATGGTCGTGAAGCAAAGCAAAGCCGTGTTCCAGAACACTTTCCCCTTCTCCAGAGTCTTGAACAGTCCCCAGAAGCAAAGTCCGATGATGCCTAGGACAAAGAAGGCGGCACCCGTGTTGTAAGGCAGTCCGAAGCCGTTCACAAAGACAAGATCGAAGTAGGCGGCCATCTTAGGAAGCCAAGGAATCATTATGAAGAACAGGACTCCTAGGATGACGGCTGACAGCGCTAGAATCTTCACACACTCCCAGAAAGAATAAGGCTTGTCTTCCCTGATCTTGTAGTAATACATGAACACGATCATCGGGAGAGCCAGCAAGTTCAACACGTGGACTCCGATCGAGAGACCCATAAGGAAGGATATCAGCACGATCCACCTGTTTGCGTACCTGCGGTCCTCTGACTCGTACCATTTTGTCATCGCCCAAACCACAATAGCTGTGAAGAGGGAGGACATGGCATACACCTCACCTTCAACCGCGGAGAACCAGAACGTGTCGGAGAAGCAATAAGCGAGGGCTCCCACGGCGCCGCTGCCGAATATCGCTATCGACTCACCGGTGGAATAATCTCCAGCGCTACCGTCCGGCCTTTTCTTCGGAATAATCAGCCTCTTTGTGAAAAAGACGATAGTCAGATACAGGAAGAATATGGTCAGCGCGGAGCAAAGGGCACTCATGCAATTGACCATCACGGCAGCCTTGGAAGGGCCTGTGAACATCGTGAAAAACCTGGCGATTATCTGGAAGACAGGGTTTCCCGGGGGGTGGCCCACCTCAAGCTTATATGATGAGGCGATAAACTCGCCGCAATCCCAGAACGACGCGGTCGGCTCTATTGTAGAAAGATATGTGAACGCGGAGATGAGGAAGACCACCGCCGCGGTCAGAAGATTCCATTGTTTGAATTTTTTGCTGTCCATAAATAATAAGGCATATTCCGGACAAATTTACAAAAAGATATAAAAGGAATACCTATCTTCGCGAAAATTGATACGGGAAAATGAAGCAGGACAACGATTGGAAACAACGACTCGGGGTAGTCTACTCGACAAATCCCGATTTTGAATATTCCTCATCAGAAGAGGATTTGGTGGAGACTCTTCCGCCTTCCAAGCAGCGTCTGATCGTATCTATCGACAGAAGGAACAGAGGTGGCAAGCAGGTGACATTGGTGACCGGATTCCAGGGCAGCCAGGAGGATTTGGCCGAGTTAGGAAGGACTCTCAAGGTCAAATGCGGGGTAGGCGGATCGGCCAAGGACGGGGAAATCACTGTCCAGGGGGACTTCCGCGACAAAGTCACCGAATTGCTTAAACAGCTCGGTTACAACGCGAAAAGGGGAAACTGATAGTTATTCAAGATGACAGATCTGCTGGACAATCCTGTATTCTGCGCGCTGGTCGTGTTCTTCACGCTGCTCTTTCTGCTGAATCTGAAGAGCTTGCTGAAGATCACTCCCTCATTGCTGGATTGCGCCACCAGATGGAAGGGCAACCTGGATCTCGAGGACAGCATACAGCTTTGCAGGAGCCGCAACTGGATAGCCGCGATCCTATTCGTCCCTTTTTGTCTGCTTGTCTACTATAACGGCCTCTATTCCCCGGAGTTCCTGCAGTGGCTGCCGCAGACGCTCCAGTTCACTGTCGTCATGGGGGTATTCCTTGTGTACCTGCTGCTGAGGACATTCCTCAATTGGCAGTTGGAGATGCACAATTATGGATCATCAACTTTCACGGCGGCCAACAGGTCTTTTTACAACTATTGTGTCCTGTTGTTCTTCCTGTTGTTCCTGACCGCCGGTATCACAAGGCTACTGGGAGGCTCTTCCTCCACCGTAAGGACTATCATGCTCTGGGAAATCGGAGTGACCTATATCGTTTATATATTCCGCCGAGGACAGATTTTCGCATCCGTTTGCAATCCTTTTTCGACATTTTTGTATCTTTGCAGCCTTGAATTGCTCCCGACTGCCGCTTTAATTCTCTCTGAGAGGCTTTTATAAGCGGAGCGCAGGCGGAATGTAAACAGTAAACGAATGGCTATCAAGAAGATATTGATCTCCCAACGCGCCCCTCTAAAGGACGCCCCTTATGTCGCCCTGAAAGAGAACTATGGCGTGGACATCACGTTCCATCAGTTCTTTGTCGTCGAACCTTTGACTTCCAGAGAGTTCCGTGCCCAGAGAATCAACATCCTGGATTACACCGCTGTAGTATTCTCATCACGTCACGCCATCGATGCTTTCTATGGATTATGCGACGAACTGAGGGTTAAGGTGCCTGAGACTATGAAGTATTTCTGCACGACAGAGGCTGTCGCGATGTATCTCCAGAAGCACATTGTCTACCGCAAGCGCAAGATATTCTTCGGAAACGGCACTCCCGAGTCTGTTATTGAGCAGATCGGCACCAAGCATAAAGGAGAGAAATTCCTGGTGACCCAGTCGGACTCCAACGGCAGCTCGACACTCACCCGGCTTCTTGATGCTGAGGGAATCTCCTATCAGACAGCCGTTTTCATCAAGAGCGTGCCTCAGGATCTTAAGGATATGGACCTGAAGGAATATGACATGATAGTCTTCTACAATCCTTCCGATGTCCAGTCCCTTTTTGAGAGTTTCCCCGACTTCAAGCAGGGTGACATAAAGTTCGTCTCATTCGGCAAATCCATAGTCAAGGCTATGGAAGAGGCCGGTCTTACAATCGAGGTCAAGGCTCCTACTCCGGAGGCGCCCTCGGTAGCGCGCGCCATCGAGCTTTATTTGCAGGAACAGAAATAGATAAAATGGACACCTTACCGAAATCCGAGCGTCTCAGGGGCAAGATCGCGGTTTCGGCTCTGATGTCAAAGGGCCGCTGGGGTTTCTCGCGCGGCCTTAAATATTGCTATCTCCGGAACGAACACTCCGAGGGGCCAAACAGGATTATGGTCTCTGTGCCGAAACGCTTTTTCAAAAGAGCCGTGAAGAGGAATCTCCTCAAACGCCGTCTGAGGGAAGCCTACAGGACTCAAAAATCCATACTCGGGCCATCTTCAACGGACATACTGTTCTTATACAATTCTAAGGAAATAAATGATTTCCAGACCATTAAGGAAGAAGTCGCCGAGATTCTGAAAAAAGTGGCAGATGAAAGACAGTTATAGCATACCTCATTGGCGCAAGGTTGTGAGGGACGTCTTGTCCGCCCCCTTCCTTGCCCTTATCTGGTTCTACCGCAAGTGTATCGGCCCGTATATTCCCAAGACTTGCCGTTTCGAGCCTTCCTGCTCGACCTACGCCATTGAGGCGTTCCGCAAATGGGGACCGTTCAAAGGATTGTATTTGACTATCTGGAGGGTCTTGCGCTGTAACCCGTGGGGCGGCAGCGGCTACGACCCGGTCCCGTAACCATATACCTGCCACGGCAAGACCTGCCGCCGCCTCCCTGCGCTTCGCGCCCTATCCGGGTAAATGGTCGGCGGTCAGCAGTCTTGCCGCGGCCAAGGCACTTAGCGTTTTCGGGAGCGCAAATGGGAAATGCTTTCGACAAGCAACTGATCCCTCAGGATTCTTCTGGCAGCCATGAAATCAAGAATAGCGGCCAATAGCGGTAAAACTGCCGTCCAGCGGAAAAGGACACCGTCCGCAGCCGTCAGATAATCAAACACCAGCCAACCCTGAAGACCGATCAGGATGAGAGCTGACAGGACCGCGGTGCGCATCTGAAGCACTCTCACATTGAACGTGAACAAGGCGATGACCTGAAGAATCGTCGCTATCACCAATAGGATGGTGTAAGGGATGAAACTGATGTACTTGACTTCATCGATATGAGCACCGCCAGGGCCCAACATAAAAGATTTCACACAAAAGAAAAGCGTCACGACCAAAGCGGTCGCGATCGCGAGATACAATGTCTGGATTCTTTGCCACATAGTGACGCGAAAATAGTGAATTCCATCGAAATTTCTTATATTTGAAATCCACATAAAACTAAAGATACCATGAGAATAGCTGAATCAGAACTCATCATCAACGACGACGGATCTGCGTTCCACATCCATATGAGACCAGAGGAACTCGCTGATACAGTGATACTTGTAGGCGATCCGGGCAGGGTTGATATGATTGGTTATTATCTCTCTGACGTAGAGTTCCGTCACGCCAGCAGGGAGTTCGTCTCCATCACCGGCAACTATAACGGAAAGCGCTTGACCGCACTGTCAACAGGAATCGGCACGGATAATTGCGACATAGTTTTGACAGAATTGGACGCTCTCGCAAATGTGGATTTCCAGACCCGTGAGCCAAAAGCCGAGCATAGGGAACTGACGATCCTCAGGATCGGTACTACCGGAGCCATACAACCTGACATCCCGATCGGGTCACCCATTTTCTCCCACTACTCCATCGGTTGCGACGGTCTCCTTAATTGGTATGCCAATAGGGAGCTGATCACAAACCAAGAGATGGAAGATGCTTTCAAGGAGCATACAGGTTGGGACAAGCACCTCCCCTCACCTTATTTCATCAAAGCGAGCGATGACCTGATCAGCAGGTTTGAGGACTGCTCGGTAAAGGGTATCACCCTCTCTGCTCCAGGTTTTTACGGTCCACAAGGACGAGTTGTCAGGCTCGGTCTCGCCATGCCGGACATGCTTGAGAAATTCGAGACATTCAGGTTCGGGGAATACAGGATCACCAACTTTGAGATGGAAGGATCCGCTGTCGCTGGTCTGGCCAAGCATTTGGGTCACAAGGCCGGAACTATTTGCTGCGCTATAGCCAACCGCTATCTCAAGAGCAGTAACCCGGACTACAAGGCAATGGTCCGTCAGTTGGTGGAGTTGTCACTTGACAGGCTGACGAGATAAGAGGGAGTTATTGAAACTCGCGAGGACATTCCCCTCATACGTCTTGGAGACAGGAATAGGAGGTATTGTGTCATTGTCCAAATCAAGCTCATAGCCATCTTTCTCCTTCCTCAGCACCTTGACCTTATCCATATTCACCAGGTATTTCCGGTGGCAACGCACCAGACTGCTGCCCCGGAAACTCTCTTCCACAGTCTTCATCTTGCTGCGGATCATGTAGCGCTTGAGGTCGCCCCGGCTGTCAGTGTACCGGACAATGATGTAGTTGTCGTCAGATTCCAAATAATATAGGCTGGAAGCGCTGACGACAAGTTTCAGGTTCCCGCTATTGTCGAACAGAGTTATCTTCTCCAGCCGAGACGGGAGCACATTCTCGTCCAAGACGACATTTCCATAGTTCATCAGACGGATCGTCTGATTCTTGTCCTGCAAGGCGAAATACATGCCCGCGAGGATGTACGGAATGATTAGGGATATAACACCATAAAGAAGAGCGTTCCCAAGAGTCTTGGGAAACTGGTCCCACCCTATTCCGGTGATCGGAACCGTGATGAACGAATATGCCAGGCAGATAATTATAACTTCAGCAACACACCATGCCACGTAACCCAAGTAAGTCATTCTCAGAACCTTCCTGGTCCTATACATCAAATAGCGGCTCAATGCGACGAACGTCAGTGATCCGGCGGCGAAAAGGACGGTGAAGGCGAAAAACTTGGAGTTCCCGAGGGCCATCCAGCTATTGTGGGAAAATGGAAGGCTGAGAAGCAGGAACACAATTGAAAAGAACGCCGCGAAAGTCACGGTGTAAATCAACTGGTATTTCTCCCTGAAATAATCAGGAATCTGGTTGGTAATTGCCATATTTCTTCCTCGGGATTGCAAATATAACACTTATTTCGGAATATAGGCATCCTAGTATTTCACCACAAATGCCGCTAATTCACCACTTCTTACTAAATATCATGCGCAAAGGGAAGTATTCACCACAATTATTTTGAACCCGGCCGGAAGATTGGTAATTTCGCGACCGAAAACAAAAAAGCAATATGAGAATCATTGGAACCGGAAGCGCTCTTCCGAAGAAAATAGTCACCAACGAAATGCTCTCCGAGTTCCTGGACACAAGTGACGAGTGGATCACCACCCGCACAGGGATCAAGTCCAGGCACGTCATTTCTGATGAGCAGCTCGAAGACTTGGGAGCCGAGGCGGCCATGAAGGCTTTGGAGATGTCAGGCCTCGGAGTAGAAGATATCGATTTGTTCATCGTCTCTAACGTCGTATCAGAGCATATCACCCCCGGGATGAGTTGTGTCGTGGCTGAGAAAATCGGTCTCAGCTGTCCCATGTTCGACATAAATTGCGCCTGTCCGGGATTCATATATGCCCTTGACATGGCCGAGGCATATTACAAAGCCGGAAAAGTGAAGAATGTCCTCATCGCATGCATCGAGGAGCCTACCAGGATGGCAAGTTGGGATGACCGCGCCACCTGTGTCCTCTTCGGCGACGGAGCCGGAGCCGTGGTGCTGACGGAAGGAGACAACATCAAAGGAACCAAGCTCAACGCACAGCCCGACACTGACAAGTTGTTTATGAGAAGGGTCTTGGAATCAACTCCTTACATAAAAAAAGCAGAAGTTGACATTCCGCTCCAGATGCGCGGCCGTGAGGTATTCCGTTTTGCTGTCGGTGCCTGCACCAATGGTGTGAAGAGTCTTCTTGACGAGGTCGGCATCAATAAGGAGGATGTTTCCTGGTTCATGGTCCACCAAGCCAATAAAAGGATTATTGACTCTATCATCGATTTTATGCAGCTGCCTGCGGATAGATTCCCTGTCAATATCCATGACCATGGCAACTCATCTTCCGCTTCCTGCCCTATTCTTCTTGACGAATGCAACCGCAAGGGAATGTTCAAGCAAGGCGATATCATCGTGCTGAGCGCGTTCGGGGCCGGACTCCTTTCCGGAGCGGCCGTCCTCGAGTGGTGAATTCAACAATAATCGTTATATTTACGGATTGACTATCAGACAAATAATACAATCAATATGGAAAAAAGAGTAGTTATAACTGGAATGGGTGTCATCTCCCCTGTCGGGAATGACGTCACCACTTTCTGGAAAAACCTTTGCGACGGTTACTGCGGTATCGAAGTGATCGAGAGCGAGGACACCGAGCAGCTTCCCGTGAGGATCGCCGGTAAGGTAAAGGAGTTTCATGCCGAGGAATATGGTATGGACAAGCCGTTTATACGCAAGCAGGACCTCTTCACTCAATTTGGTGTCGCTGCGGCATATCAGGCCGTAAAGCAATCCGGTCTCGTCTCCACCGGTGAGGAGCAGAACATTGACCCCTTCAGATTCGGAGTGTATTTCGGATCAGGTATCGGAGGTTTCGCCACGCAGTACAGGGAAATGGCCAAGATGATCGATGATCCTTCCGGGCAGTGGATTTCCCCGCTGTTCATTCCTACGATGATCTCTAATATCGCCGCTGGCCAGATCGCTATTCTCAACCATGCGGAAGGTCCCTGTCTCGACATCGTGACAGCTTGCGCGACCTCAACTAACGCTATGGGTGAGGCCTACAGGGCCATCAAACATGGCTATGCCGACGCTATCATAACCGGAGGAAGCGAGAACGCCACCATTCCGATCGGAATTGCCGGTTTCGCCAACCTGAAAGCCCTTTCGAGGTCAACCGATCCCAAATATGCGTCATTGCCTTTCAACGCCAATCGCGCCGGATTCGTTATGGGAGACGGTTCCGCAGCCCTCATTCTTGAGGAATATGAGCATGCCAAAGCCCGTGGAGCCGTGATCCTCGGAGAAATGGTCGGTTATGGCAATACCTGCGACGCCTACCATTCAACAGCCCCCAGGCCGGACGGAACCACCCAGGCCAAATGTATCGAGTTGGCTCTTAAAGAGGCCAAGTTCGACAAGGAGAAAGACAATCTCTACATCAACGCCCATGGAACCGGCACCAAGCTTAACGATGCCGCTGAGACTTTGGCTTACAAGAACGCCCTTGGAGATTTCGCTTACAAGGCCCACATAAGCTCCATCAAGTCTATGACTGGACACATGTTCGGCGCGGCAGGTGCCGCTGAGGCGATAGCGACGATCCTTGCCCTCCGTGACGGGATATGCCCTCCCACTATCAACTTGGACACCCCCGATCCCGAGTGCGACCTCGATTACACCCCTAATGTAGCGTTCAAGGCAGACCTGACTCTGGGTATTTCGGATTCGTTCGGATTCGGAGGACACGACGCTTGTGTCGCTTTCAGAAAATGCGAGGACTAAAAGTAAATAGCTATGTCAGAAGTTCTTAACAAAGAAGATATCAAGCAATTCCTGCCGCATAGGGAGCCCATGCTCCTTATCGAGGAAGCATATATAGACGAAAATGGTCTGGCCCACGCCAAATACCGTATTAAAGAAGACGAGTTCTTCACCAGAGGCCACTTCCCTGGCAATCCAGTGGTTCCAGGAGTGATCCTGTGCGAGATCATGGCACAAAGCTGCGCCATCCTGGTAAAGGACGAGATCCCCGGCCATATCACCCTCTATGCCGGCCTTGACAAAGTCCGTTTCAAAAACTCCGTGAAGCCCGGAGACGTTTGTGAGGTGACCGCCAGCCTTGATGACAGGCGCGGTTTGCTCTTCTTCTGCTCCGCTAAGCTGGAGGTCAACGGAAAGCTCTGCTGCAAGGGAATGCCTTCATTCGCCTTAGTCCCCATCCAGCAATAAGATGGAATACAGAAGACTGGATCCTGACGAGTTCGAGGACCTCTCTTCAAGGATTCTCCACGAAGACAACCATATCCTCGTATTCAACAAAGTCCCCGGCGAAATAGTCCAGGGGGACAAGACCGGGGATGAGTGCCTGGCTGAGACCCTGAAGGCTTTCATTGCCCAGAGGGATTCAAAGCCGGGCAAGGTCTTTATGGGCGTTCCTCACCGGCTGGATCGGCCTGTCAGCGGCATTGTGGTGTTCGCGAAAACCTCAAAGGCTCTCTCCCGTTTATCTGAGATGTTCAGGACCGGAAATATACACAAGACCTATTGGGCGCTTTGCCTTAACGCTCCCCAGAAAGAGTCAGGGGAACTCGTGGACTGGCTCATCAGGAATGAGAAGATGAACAAAAGTTTCGTCGCGAAGAACGGCAGCTCCGCACAAGGCGCGAAAGAAGCCAGGCTCTTGTACAAAGTGATCGGAAAGACAGAGCGCTATCATCTCCTGTCAGTCCAGCTGCTGACAGGCCGTCATCATCAGATCAGATGCCAACTTGCGGCGATGGGTTGCATCATTAAAGGGGATCTCAAATATGGAGCTCCACGTTCCAATCCGGATGGAGGAATATGCCTCCATTCCAGGGAGATAAGTTTCATCCATCCCGTAAAAAAAGAGGAGATGACGATTATCGCGCCACCTCCTAGCTCTTGGAAAGGGATAGAACCCTACCTGTAATCATCAACCTTCTCTCTGGCTGAAACAGCGTTCTGTCTTGCGGACTCGGCATCTTTTCTGGCTTTCTCAGCCTTCTTCTCAGCCTTCTTAGCTTCTTTTTCAGCCTTGGCCCGGGCCTTATCCTCCTTAGCCTTGGCTTCCTTAGCCTCCTGCTCTGATCTGGCGGTGGCTATCGTGGCCTCAGTCCCCTCAGAACGCCTGCGCATCTGGGTCCTGTCCTTTGAGGCATCCTTGGCTGACCTGCCTTTCAAAACCGCATAGCAGACCACCTCATACCTGTTCCTCGTCTTTTTGTAGACGAAAAATGAATCGACCACATCATCCTCCGGATAACCATAAAGCGCATCGGTCCTGGCCTCAGCTTTGGCGATGTTCAAATCCTTGTTCTCAGCTTTTCCAATCACCTCAGTGGAATTCTTGGTGGAATATAAAGAGGTAAGGTAACGGTTAACCACCTCATCGAGCTTGACATTGTCAAGAGACTTGTAACCATCGGCCTTAAGCTGCTTGACCTCAATCTTGGTGTCCTTTTTCGCTTGTTTCACGGCTTTCCTGCTCTGTGCGGCGACGGGAGCTAACACCATGGCACCCAAAAGAATGGATAAAATGAATCTTTTCATAACGCGAATATAAAAAAATCTTCACTATTATCACATCCGGTCAAAGGCATGGTCATGCAGCCATTCGGAAGGGGTCTGGCCAGTGTTGACCTTAAAAGCCATATTGAAAGAAACGGAGGAATGGAAGCCGGACATCATGGAGACCTCCCCTACTTTCAAACGTGGATCCTTCTTGAACAACGATATCGCATACTGCACCCTATGGTAATTGATGAATTGACGGAAGTTCCTGCCTGACAACAGGTTAATTGTGCGCGATAAATAGAGTTTATTCGAGTACAGTGCCTCGGACATATCCTCCATACAGAAAGACGGATTAAGGTAAGGCCTCTGCTCATTCATATACATCAGGACCCTGCGGTAAAGGTTGTTCATCTTCTTGTCTTCCTCTGCTTTGTCAATGACAGACGTTCTCAGGTTGCCCTTTATGATCTCCTTTACCTTGTTCTCGGTACCTTGATTGAGCATGTACGTCCTCCCGGTCATGTCCCTTAGGTATAAGACGGCGTACAAGGCCATGAAAAAGACTAGGCTCGTGTAAGTCATTACCTCCCCGGCGTCACCAGGTAAGAGGACCGAGCAAAGTGAATATATCCCCAATCCCATGAAAACCAATGAATATATGAACCGGGAGTAATCCTCCAAGTTATGCCAGACCGCGGAATTGCGGAAAAACAACCTTATACCACTGAATCTCTTTGTCGCTACAGTCGTGAAATAACAAGAGAAAACCACAAGTACAACAATATAGGAAAAGAATATCCTCTCAGAGCGAAAAGAGACTCTCCCCGACGGAACAAACAGAGAGAAAACGAATGATATCACGAGGGCGATCTCAAGCAGGAGCGTGGCGCAGAAAGAGAAGCCCGGCTTCTCGAAAGAACAGGGATAGAGCAGCAGTATCTCCACCACGGCCGTGATATCCAGGACAAGATAACGGATCTCTACCGGCCCCTGTCTCAAAATCTCAAGGACGACAAGTAACGCCCCGGTCAGTCCCGCCAGCATCCTGATGACCATCTGACGATTTCTCCTGGAATGGTTTTTATAAAAGTCATAAAAAAGGAAAGAAAGATATTCGACGATTAGAAAAAAAGCTACTACTGTCGACATACTGTTCAAGAATGGTTTTAGTTTTCGAGTTTTTCTTATCAGGGTCGAATATAGCCATGAAAACTATACAAAAGCCCCCAGCGGATAGGTACGCCGGGGGTTTCTTTCAAAAAAAAGGTGTTAAAAAGAGAAATTACGATTTATTTTCCTTTATCGAGTCAAATCCCTTTCCGTAGACACCAGCAACTGAGGAAATCGACAAGAACGCATCCGGATCAATCCTCTTGATCGCCCTGAGAAGGATATTCACATCCGTCTTCCTTGTGATGACCATCAAGACAGAGGCCTGTTGCTTGGTATACCATCCCTGTCCATCAAGGACAGTCACTCCCCTATGGAATTCCGTGGTGATCATGTCAGCGATAGCCACATGCTCGTGGGAGAGGATGAAAAGCTGTACACTTCGTCTGGAACCTGAAAGATAAAGGTCGGCGACATTGCCGCAAACCGTGACAGTGATCATACCATAGACAGCCGTGATGAACTTATCAACGAAAGGAAGCGCCTGACCATTAGAATCGTAAGAAGGTACAAGCAAGGAAAAAGCGATGATGAACACATCCATAAGCAAGATCACCTTGCCCGGAGAGACGTTTCTATACTTTGTGATAATCAAAGCTATAATGTCCGTTCCTCCGGTACTTCCTCCTTGTGAAATCGACATACCGATTCCGAATCCAGCCATGGAACCACCTATGATAGAGCAGAGTAGCTTCCCATTGGACAGGGCGATATCCTGGATAAACTGAGTCGGAATCAAAGTCTGCTCGATATTCAAGCAGAATGACGCCAGAAAGATCGCATAAACAGTCTTGACACCGAAGGAAGGGCCGATAATGAACAAGGATATAAGCAGCAGTAAGGCGTTGATCACAAAATAGGTGTAACCCATCTTGATTCCCGTCGCGAACTGGATGATGGCGCTTATACCGGACACCCCGCCTCCGAACATATTGTTGGGGGTAAGGAAAATTGTCCAACCGGACGTGTAAATCAATATTCCGAGCGTGATAAGGAAATATTCCTTAACCGCGCGCATCAGGTTTTTCTCTTGTATTGCCATTATTATTGTTCTTTTTCAACTTCAGTTTAATCCCTGTCTTTATCTCATCGAAGCCTTCACCATAGACTGTACTGGCGGAGGACACCGTGACGAATGCCTTGGGGTCTATTTCCTTGACCAATTTGGTGATGGTATGGAGTTCCGGTTTGCGAACCAGTATAAGGAGGACCTTCTTGCTCTGTCCTGAGTACCAACCCTGGGCTTCAAGGGCAGTGACTCCGCGCTCAAGATCATTTATGACCGTGTCAGCGATCTCCTTATACTTCTCGGAAAACACCATTATCTGCCATGTGGAATTGCGTCCCAGAAGTACCCAGTCCACAAAAACCGAGAAGATGACCATAGCCACATAACCATATACCATATCCTCAATGGTCTTTCCGGGAACCAGGAGTACCGATGCTATGATAAACATATCCACAGCCAAGAAGACCTTCCCTAATGAGACTGGCCAGAACTTATTGACTATCAATGCGACAATATCGGTTCCTCCGGTACTTCCCCCTCTCGCCAAGATACATGTGATGCCGATGGACTCGATGATGGCCGCCACTACTACAAGAAGAAGCTTGTTGTCAAAGAACACATGGAGGAACTCCATCCCGGCCAAGAAATCCAGGCCCAAAGTGGAAAGACCGATGGCGTAAAGCGTCTTGAATCCGAACCCCTTCCCAAGAATGATGCTTCCGGCTATTATCAACAAGCCATTTACAACAATATAAGAAAGATAAACCGGAATGCCGGTGGCGAAATTGATAATTGTACACGCACCAGTCAGACCACCACTGGCGATTCCATTCGGAATCAGCATGTCTGCCCAAGCAAAGGTGTAGAACAATACACCGATGGTTATGACGACATAGTCATCAAGGGTATTCAAGAAAGCGCTTTTCTTCTTTTTCGCTGTTTGAACCATTTCCGCTACTTGATAACTATGTTGACAATCCTGCCGGGGACCACGATAACCTTGGCTATCGACTTGTCTCCTACCCACTTAATAGTCTGTTCCATTCCTCTGACCGTAGCCTCGACATCAGCGGGAGCCATGGACTTGGGAAGATCCACAGTGAACCTCATCTTCCCGTTGAAAGACACCGGGTACTTGATGCTGTCTTCCGCGGCCAAGGCCGGATTGAATACAGGGAAAGATGCGTATGTGACACTGTCCTCATGGCCGAGCAGCGACCAAAGTTCCTCTGCGATATGAGGGGCGAAAGGAGAGAGAAGTATAACCAAAGGCTCCAGGATGGCCCTCTTGTGGCATTTCAACGCGCTGAGGTCATTGAGCGCTATCATAAAGGCACTGACAGTGGTGTTGAACGAGAAGTGCTCTATGTCAGACTCCTCTTTCCCAATCAACTTGTGCAGGACCTTCAACTCCTCCGCTGTAGGCTCCTCGTCAGAGACGGCCAGGTCTTCCCCGTCAAAGAACATCCTCCAGAACTTCTTCAGGAAACGGTTGACACCGTCGATTCCCTTGGTGTCCCAAGGCTTGCTCTGCTCGAGCGGACCAAGGAACATCTCGTAAAGACGAAGCGTGTCAGCACCGTAGTCATCGCAGATATTGTCAGGGTTGACCACATTGAACATAGATTTGCTCATCTTCTCGACAGCCCATCCGCAAATATATTCCCCGTTCTCCAGAACGAACTCAGCATCAGCAAATTCCGGCCTCCAAGCCTTGAACGCCTCAAGGTCAAGCCTGTCGTTGCGCACCAGGCTGATATCGACATGGATCTCAGTGGTCTGGTACTGGTCCTTGAGACCGAGGGATACAAACTTGTTGGTCCCGACAATACGGTACACAAAGTTGGAACGGCCTTGGATCATACCCTGGTTGATCAGCTTGCGGAAAGGCTCATCCTCACAAACATATCCCAAATCGAACAGGAACTTGTTCCAGAAACGGGAATAGATGAGGTGGCCGGTGGCGTGCTCTGTGCCGCCTATGTAGAGATCAACATCCCTCCAGTACGCGTCCACTTCCTTGTCAACCAAGGCATTATCATTGTGGGGATCCATATAGCGGAGATAATAGGCGCTCGATCCGGCGAATCCCGGCATCGTGCTGGTCTCCAGAGGATAGCCCTTATAGGTCCAATCTTTCGCCCTGGCGAGCGGGGGCTCTCCCTTCTCGGTAGGCTTGAACTCGCTGATCTCAGGAAGAGTCAGAGGCAGATCCTCAAACGGCACGGGAGTAGGGATTCCATCTTTGTAGTAGATAGGGAATGGCTCTCCCCAGTACCTCTGGCGGCTGAATATGGCGTCACGGAGTCTGTAATTGACCTTGCTGTGGCCCAACCCTTTCTCCTCGACATACTTGATAGCGGCCGGAATAGCATCCTTGACCTCCATCCCATCCAGGAAGCCCGAATTGACCATCTTGCCTTCTTTGGCGTCGAAACTCTCCTCACTGACATCGCAGCCTTCGATGATCGGAACGATCGGGAGGTTGAACTTCTTGGCAAACACATAATCCCTGCTGTCATGGGCCGGGACAGCCATAATCGCACCCGTACCATATCCGGCGAGCACATATTCAGAAATCCAGATCGGGACCCTCTCCCCTGTCAAAGGATTGACTCCATAAGATCCTGAGAACACGCCTGTGACTGTCTTGGTCTCGGCGATTCTCTCCCTCTCCGTCTTCTTCTTGACATAGGCGAGATATTCCTCAACCTCAGCCTTTTGGGCCTCGGTGGTGAGGATCGGGGTCAGCTCGCTCTCAGGTGCCAGAACCATGAAGGTCACACCGAAGATAGTGTCCACCCTTGTCGTGAATATGGTGACATCGTGTTCCTCGTCACCATTGTAGCACTTGAACACGACCTCGCAACCATTGGACTTGCCGATCCAGTTGCGCTGCATTTCCTTAAGGGAATCTGTCCAGTCAATCTTATCAAGACCATCAAGAAGCCTTCCGGCATAGGCGGACACCCTCAACTGCCACTGCATCATCTTCTTCTGCTCCACAGGGAAGCCACCTCTGACGGAGAATCCATCCTTGACCTCATCGTTGGCCAACACAGTTCCCAAACCAGCGCACCAATTGACAGAAGTCTCTCCCTGATAAGCGATCCTGTAGTTCATGAGCATGTCGGACTTCTCCTTCTCAGAGAACGCCTTCCACTGCTCGGCCGTGAACGGGTTATGCTCTGAACATGAGGCGTTTACGGCTCCGCTGCCACCCTTCTCGAAAGCCGCGACAAGATCCTCTATCGGGCGGGCCTTGTCCATATCAGCGTCATACCAGCAGCCGAACATCTTCAAGAAAGCCCATTGCGTCCACTTGTAGTAAGCCGGATCACATGTCCTCACCTCACGGTCCCAATCATAGGAAAAACCGATCCTGTCCATTTGCTGGCGGTAACGGTTGATGTTATTTACAGTCGTGACTTCAGGATGCTGGCCAGTCTGGATGGCGTACTGCTCGGCAGGCAATCCGAATGCGTCGTAACCCATCGGATGGAGCACATTAAAGCCCTTCAACCTCTTGTAGCGTGAGAATATGTCACTCGCTATATATCCCAGCGGATGGCCCACATGAAGTCCCGCTCCGGAAGGGTAAGGGAACATGTCTAGGACATAGAACTTAGGTTTGGACGGATCGGTACCCGTCCTGAAAGTTCCTTTCTCAGCCCAGTAGGCCTGCCATTTCCTCTCAATTTGCCTGAAATCGTAATCCATTGTTTACAAGTTATTTCTAAGTATTATGTTTCTTAAATCCAAAACTTCTGGTCCCTTTCTTTTCCAGACGGAACTCCACGTACAAAGACATTTCGGAGCTGACTTTCTTGCCGCGGACTTTGCCCGGCTTCCATGCGGGCGACCCGCTGATGATCCTGACAGCCTCGTCATCAAGGAGAGGATCCGCACCCTTTAGGACCTTGACATCACGGATCTTCCCGTCTTCCCCGATAACGAAATCAACAAGAACCCTACCCTGGATGCCCTGCTTAATGGCCTCTTCAGGATACCTCATGTAGGAATATACCCACTTCTGGAGGAAAACCGTAGGATCGGTGCTGCCCAGGAATGACGGCTTGACATCGCAATCGTAATATGGGACAACTCCAGAGACTCCTCCGGTAAGTTTGACCACATCCGTCGGGTTGAATAATAGCTTTGGTCCATTAGCGAGAGAAACGGAATAGTTGTAGATATATTCCAGTTCCTTCTCCATGTTGTCATAATCGATTATAGACTGTGTGTCCCTCTCGGTGTCATGGGCAGGATAACGTCCGGTAGTGAAAAAGATCGAGGGAATTCCCTTGTCGTAAAAAGCGATATTGTCGGAAGGATATGGCTCCTGCGTGGTGATGACCGGCCTGATCGGCTGAAGCTCGCTTGAAAGCGACTCAACCATCGCGTTCATGTCAGCATTGGATGCGGTGAAAGCGAAGAACCCGTCAGCACCGGTCCCGAGCATGTCCAGATTGATCATGGCGTCGATGCTGGAAACATCTGAAAACGAGCGGTTAAGGAAATACCACGACCCGGCGAAAGACTCTTTCGAAGCCCCGAAAGCCAACAAAAGAACAGAGCGGCGAAGCAAAGCATTGTTGGTCTTGAGCATCCTCGCGAGTTCCAGCATCATAGCGACTCCGGAAGCGTTGCCGTTGGCCCCATAATAAATCTTCTCGACCTTGTTCCCGTCAACAGTCATTGAGCCGGTGCCAAGGTTGTCCATCCTGGCGCCTATGACAATATACCTGTCCCTCAACGACTTATCCCAACCTTGTATAAAACCGCACACATTCCTTGACACAAGGGTGTCCCCATTCTCCTGACGAATTCCGAAAGGATCACCGGATTCCCCAGAGAGCACATCAATCCCGTATTCATTCAATACTTCGGTGATGTACTCAGCCGTCATCTTCTCTCCTTCCGACCCGGCCTTGCGGCCCTCCATCATAGCGGAAGAAATGGTAGTGATATGCTTCTTCAGAGAAGAGACCGTCTCCGTGTCCCCCAGTTCTGAATACCCTGACATGTACTGCGCGTGAACCTGCCCGGAAAAGGCAAACATGGCCGCGACAATAACTATGAGCGCTGATTTCCTGATCATTTCTTTTTCCTGTCTAAAATCCAGACGCCCTCAGGGCAAAAATCCTGCCCTTTCAATTCTTTCATGAAAGCTTTGGCTTCTTCCTGGTCATCAGTCCCACCGATTCCGACGGCAGTACGACCCTCAGTGAAGCCAAAAAACTCCGGCTCATAACCAAAGCCTTTTATCCGAGCGGCATACTTTTCCGCATTCTCCCTGCTGGAAAACGCCCCCATTATGACGTAGAAACGCTTCTTCTCCCCAGTCTTGGAAACAGTTTGAGGACCGGCCGGTCGCTCGTGAGCGACAGTGTCCGGCTTAGCCTCGTCCTGACCAGTCGAGACCGGCTGCTCTGTAGAGGCTACCGTATCAGACGGAGCGGTAACCTTGTCATCCTGAGCGGAGCGAAGGATCTGCTCCCGCTTTGCCTCGATGTCCTTTGAAGTCGGCCTCCCGGCCAGAACACGGAAGAAATCGCAGCCTGTAGCCATCAAAGCCACAGACAACACGAGAACAATAACCGGGAGAACTCTTCTCATAAACTACTTCTCAGGAACAATAAACGCGACAATCTCGCCCTTGACAACCTTCTCACCCTGCTTGCCGAGAACTGCGACGACTCTTCCGTCGATAGCCGGAACCAGCTCTTCCATACCGTAATATGTCTGGACAAAGCCCATTCCGACGCCGGCCTTCACCTCGGTTCCGACCACAGGAGCGGCCGAATCGTCATCCACATCGACCTGCCAGAGAAGCTGGCCCTTGACAGAAGCCTGAACAGGCACGGCATTAGGATATTTCCTGGTATATTCCTCGACATCGAACTTGGGCATCTCAACCACAGGACGGGTCACGACGATGGGTGCTCCGGCCTTAGCCCTGAAGTCCTCAAGTTCCTTGTTGAAACGCTCCTTGGCGATTCCGCTCTTGTAGTCGAGGTACTGGCGCTCATGCATGGCCAGCTCGAACAATTCCTCGTCATCCTCGCCGTAGTCCCAGCCATTCTCATCCATCATCTTCCTGAACTTAGGAAGCTCATCGGGATAATTGTCCTGCGGGTTACCGGTCGAGAACTCATGCCCTTTCTCCTTGGCCAATTCAATGATCTCCGGAGCCAAAGGTCCGGGAAGCTGGCCCATGTTGCCCAGAATCATGCCCCAGGTGTCCTTATCGATAGTTGTCCAACGAGGCTTGTCGTTGAGCATGTTGAAGAGGTTCATCAAGGCGGTGTTCTTGACATACTGGCTGAACGGGGTCACGAGGGGCGGGTAACCCAGACGGGGCCACACGTATTCAACCTCCTGGAAGAGCTTGACCATCAAGGTGTCAAGGCTCATCTCCGGACGGCCGTGAGCCCTTTGGGCGGCGTTGATCGCGCCCTGGAAGCCCTTGAGGTCGGCCATCATGGAGCCCATCATTCCTCCGGGCAGGCCACATCCCACGAGCAGTGAGCTCATCTGGGAGTTGGTCGGATTGATCCAGTAGCCAAGGAAGTCATCGATAAACTTCTGGGTCAGGCGGCGGACCTCCATGTAGGCGTCCATGTTGAGATCCTTCACCAGGAAGCCGTCAGCCTTCATCATCTCACGGATAGTTATCACATCCGGATGAACCTTTCCCCAAGAGAGAGGCTCCACGGCGACATCCAGATAGTCCGCTCCGGCGCGGGCGACCTCCAGCATAGACGCGGGAGAGAAACCGGGACCGGTGTGGCCATGGTACTGTACAATGATGTGGGGATATTTCTTCTTGATATCACTGACAAGTTCGCCAAGGAAAGTGGGGCGACCGATTCCGGCCATATCCTTGAGGCAAATCTCATCGCAACCATATTCCACTACCTTGTCGACAATGCCCATGTAATACGCCACGGTGTGGACAGGGGAATTGGTGATCGAGAGAGCCACCTGGGAAATCATACCGCCCTTCTTCGCGCCCTCAACCGAGCCGCGGAGGTTACGGTGGTCATTAAGACCGCAGAAGGAACGGGCGATGTCGGTGCCTTGCTTTTTCTTGACCTTGAACATCAAGTCCCTGACATCTCTCGGGACTGGATTCATCCTCAGGGCGTTCAATCCCCTCTCAAGCATGTGGGTCTGGATCCCGGCTTTATGGAAAGGCGCCGTCCACTTACGGACCGCCACATTGGGATTCTCTCCGAAAAGGAGATTGACCTGCTCAAAAGCGCCTCCGTTGGTTTCAACCCTGTCGAAGCAGCCCATATCCACGATAGCCGGGGCTACCTCACAAAGCTGGTCGACCCTGGGGACGTACTTGCCCGAGCTCTGCCACATGTCCCTGTACACCAGGGAGAACTTGATTTCTCTTGCCATATGCTGATGTTATTTCTTTATTACAATCTTACAAATATACTCATTTTTCGCTATCTTTCACTAACTTTAAACGCCACTAATTAATCATTTGTCCAACATGGGAAACAAAATCTCGGCGCTAGTCCTAATCTGCCTGTTCTCCATCTCGGTTTACGGTTCTCCAGCGAATATTCCGGAGCCATGCGACCACCCCAGACTCGTGTTGAAGGCTGGGGAAGAGAAAGCGGTCAAGGAAGCCGTCGGGAAAGGCGGAATCATGTCGGAAGCATATTCCTACATCAAGGACTTCTCCGATAATCTCCTGACTGAACCACCTCTGGAAAGAGTAATGACCGGCCGTCGTCTGCTGAGTGTCTCCCGCCAGGCTTTAAAGAGGATTTTTCACCTCTCGACTATGTACAGGCTGGTCGGAGACAAGAGGTATTCCGACAGGGCGGTGAGCGAAATGCTCGCCCTCTGCCGTTTCCAGGACTGGAACCCCTCTCACTTCCTGGACGTGGGTGAGATGACTATGGCTGTCGCTATAGGTTATGACTGGTTGTACGATGCCATAAGCGGGCAAGACCGGGCAGAGATACGGGAATCGATTCTGAATAAAGGACTTAGAACTTCCGAAGGACAGTGGTTCTTCACCTCGAACAACAACTGGAACCAGGTCTGTAACGCCGGAATGGTATATGGTGCCCTCGCGATCTTCGAAGATATCCCAGAAGAAGCCCGAGCGATGATATCCAAGTGCTTGGAATCCAATCCTATAAGTTTGGCAAGCTACTCGGATGAAGGCTGTTATCCGGAAGGATACGGCTATTGGGCGTATGGCACATCTTTCCAGATAATGCTGATCGCCGCTCTCGAGAGCGCCTTCGGCAGTGATCTCGGGCTTATGGACGGACAGGAAAGATTCTACAACTCGTCCCGGTTCATCAGCATGATGAGCACCCCTAAACACAATGTATTCAGCTATTTCGATGGTGGGAGAAGGCAAAATTTCCAGCACATCCAGGCATGGATGGCCGCAAAAACTGGTGACACATCCGTGCTATATCCCGAGCTTACCTTCCACAAAGACCGGGGACTTGTCATGAATGATGAGGATAGGCTGTTACCCTTGTTCCTCATCGCCGGCAAAGGAATTGATTTCAACAAAGTTCCGAAGCCGGAGGACAATTACTACATCTGCTCTGGTCTCGAGCCTATGTTCATCTACAGGAGCGGATGGGACAATCAGAACGACACCTATCTCGCTGTCAAAGGCGGACGGGCGGCCGATAATCATGGCCATATCGACGCGGGTTCCTTCTTCTTTGAAAGTGAAGGAATCGGCTGGGCGGTCGACCTCGGAAGTCAGAACTACAACTCTCTGGAGACTCGTGGAATAGACCTGTGGGCCATGGACCAGAAAAGCCAGCGTTGGGACGTGTTCAGGATTGGAGCCGAGTCTCATAACATCCTTACAGTCAAGGGTAAAAGACCGATAGTCGACACAAGGATTCCTATCCGTGATGTTTGGAAGAAGAAGTCAAGGAAGGGATGTGGGTTGCCCATGACTTCTTTCTACGGCGGAGATCTCGACTCCTGCTACCGGAAGGTATATCTCGACAAGAAAGACAACCTCCACATCGAGGATTTTTTCATCGGCGGAGAGACCAAACAGAATCTGTTCTGGACTATGTGCACCGAGGCCGAGGCAAGGATCCTCGGGCCGGCGGCGATCGAGTTGAAAAAAGACGGAAAGACAAAGATATTAAGGATATCCACAAAGCATTACGCCAGTCCGAGAATATGGCCGACGACGCCCCGGCATGATTTCGACGCCGAGAATCCCGGCACCTGCCTCGTGGGTTTTGAAATCAAGAATGTCATGCCTCACGAGAAAGTCTCCATCAAGGTCTCTCTTGTCCCTGAGGCTTAATCCTTTGACTTCCGACAATTATCGCGTATATTTGAGAGTAGTAAAACGTAATGACCTTTTTTTCAATCATGAGAAAACTCTTTTTATTCAACCTGCTATGTATAGCGTTCCTGGCTGTCGCATGCGACAAGAAAGAACCTGTCACTCCCGATAAACCAACGCCAACGGTGGACCCGCCGACTCCGCAAGTTGTCAAAGTCACTGGGGTAAAACTTGACAAGACTGAGGCGACATTGATGGTCGGTGAGACCGTGCAGCTTTCCGCCACGGTTGAGCCCGCCAATGCCACCGAGAAAAGCATATCGTGGAAGACCGACGATTCGTCCATAGCGAATGTCGATGGAAAGGGATTGGTCACCGCGGTCAAAGGTGGCACCACAACCATCTCTGTCATCACTAAAGACGGCAATATGACCGCCAAATTCACCATCACCGTCAAAGAGCCGCTCTCTCTCAAGGTATACAATAGCGGCAAAGAAGTCGGCGACTCGCTCATATACAGGTTGGAATCAACCCCCGGTGACTCTATAAGTTTCGAGGTGTTTGACAATGCGACCGGGGCTTTCGTTGACGCTGACAATCTTAAAGTCTCATCCTCATCAAAAGAGGTGGCGACATATTTGGGCAATAAGGGTGGCTCCGGTTTTGTGAAGGCGGTCAGCGACGGGCTGTCCACTTTGACCTTCAGCTGGGGAGACGAGCGCTTAGGCTCCGTCATCTTGAAAGTGCTTCCTAAACCAACGGAATTCGGAGTGTTTTATGCTCATGCGGTGACTGGTACGGATCCCATTGCCAAAGATAGAGAAATTGTGGAAGGCGCCTTACTTAGGTTTAATTCCCCATTTTTCAACGTCTATTATCTGGATCTCTATGATTTGACTAACAGATCGCAAATTTTACTCGACAAATTGATAACGGGCGAATCTTCTGACCCGGATATCGCATCTGTTGTGGTGAATACAGGTGGTTTTAGCTACACGTGGGGCATTCATAGTCATAATGCGGGCACAGCCACAATAACCCTTGGATATGGCGAATTCAGACGCTCGTTCGTTGCCAAGGTAACAGAGTATAAATTATATTACAATGGAAAGGAGGCGGGAAACAGTAATATTGAATACTATATGGGGACTAATCAAGGGGATGTGCTTAAATTCAGTTTATTTGACGAAACGACGAAGTCCTTCCTCAAAACCAAGGACTGGAAATTGAACATAATATTCGGATCAACTCACGTGGATGTGAGTTATACCGACACCGAATGTGTGCTCAAGGCCAAAAGCGCTGGTATGATTTCAATTAATGCGATAGACACATCTGACGGACAAGAATTCTTAGTCCGCAACTTCGCGATCTTCGTGAGGGGTAATTAGCTGATTCCAAGATCCGCAAAGAGCCGGCGGTAAACGTCGGCTTTTTTCTGTATCGGGAGGGGGTATGCCCTGGAGGTGGAGGGCATGCGATAAAGGCGCATATTTCTTCCCTCAAAACTGAACTGTGAAAACTCTCCTACAGCCGGAGCCTCTGTCCCGAAGGCCGCGCAAAGTGTCAGGGCCGCCTTCTCACCTGTGACCACGACCGCCCCACAGAGCGGTATGCGACGCAGAAGCGCTGGAATATCAGTTGGTTCCACGACTTCAAGGAACTTGTCCGAGGCGTTGTCCTTGAGCCGGCGCACAGCTGTGGCGGTGTCGAACATCGCTATTCCCTTTTCAGTGCAGAACTCCTTGATCTCCTGGAGTTTGAACCTCTTGGCCACCTTATCGACGAACCAATCCTTATCCTCAAAGAACAGAAGTCCGATGATTCGCCAGAAATCATTGATGAAATTCGGATAATAGAACTCCATGCTCCAACGCTTCTTCTGGGGCGGGAAACTCCCCAGCATCAGCACTTTAGCTCCTTCCGGCAGGAAAGGCTCGAACGGATGTCTCTCGACCTCAACCGCCATCACTAAACCTTTAGGAATATTCCTTTCTTGTACATGAATCTCATGATCAAGAAAAGAATAGTGACATTGCAAAAAGTGATGAGAAGAGGGTAATACTCTCCTAAAATATGATCAAAACCATGCAATAGAGACCGGCTGACAGATGAGAAGTTGATGACCTCGCCGATGCAGTACGCCGCTATCGAGTTCATTCCGAAAAACTTGAACCATCCGAGGCTCTTGTTTCCTTTCCCCCATACATCCACAATCAAGTAGACAAGCGCCAAAGCCAGGCTGCATAAACCAGCCGAATACAGAGTCATGGAACTGCTCCAAATCTTTTTGATACAAGGGAACCACGAATCGAGAGCTATGCCGAATATGACCAAGGAGACCCCTGTGGCGGCGAGAATGAAGCCTCTCAGCTTCTTGGGGCGGGTCTCATCCTTCAGCAGACTTCCAGCATAAGATCCTAGCATCACGGTCACGATGAAATTGAGGCTGCTCAGGATCCATGTATATTGATAGCCCTCATTCCAGGCCCATGTCCCGTCAGGATTCCAAATCACGCCGTCTCGGTGAGACCCTAAAACGGCCTTGTCTATGACCATCGCTATATTCCCTTGAGGATCAAGGTTCATATGACCGAAAAGGACGAACACGAGAATATACAACCCGAAACATGCGGTGCCGAAAATCCAGCTCCCTTTTTTTCCGAAATATACAAATGCCAGAGCCGAGAAGACATAGCCGACCGCAATGGCCTGAAGTGTATTGGCGAACGGATGGAACTGCTTGAAATCCAAATTCAAAAGGTTGCCTTGAACTATCCAACCAAGGAAGAACAACAGGGCGAAGCGTTTGAGAAGTTTGAGATGGAATGCCTTCCCAGGCCTTTCTCCTTCCCTGTATTTTGCCATCGAGAACGGGATTGTAGCCCCAGACATGAACATGAACAAGGGCATTATTATATCCCACAGCACAAAGCCTTCCCATGAGACATGGGTCACCTGACGGCGCACCCCATTCCAAATAGGAGAAGTGTTGATCTCCAGGAATTTATGGATTAGTGGCCCGGCAACCAGCAGGAGGAAAAGATCCATCCCGCGTAGGATGTCCAGGGAGGCGAGCCTTTTCTTTATCTCCATTATTCTTTAGTGGCTTCGAATTCCTCAATTATCTTTTCAGCCTTGGCGTAACCGTCAGCCGGAGCCTTCCACATGATGGCAAAGACAAGGCAACCCAGAATACCGAAAGCGATCGCCACAGCGAACACCGTGTTCCAACCGAAGGACTTGGCTATCATACCGAAAGCCAGTCCGGATACAGTCGTGCTGGCGTAACCGAATATTCCGAGAACACCGTTAGCGGAAGCGGCGGCTCGCTTGGTAGCCTGGTTGGAGGCGGCGATTCCGGTGAGCGCTTGAGGACCGTAAATGAAGAAACTGGACATAATCAGGAAGAATATCGCCAGGCCCGTATTGGACTGCGGCATCTTCCAGAACGCGAAGAAGCTGAGAGTCGCCAGGATCATGCAGAACAAGCAAGTGTGATGTGCCTTGCTCTTGAAAAACTTATCAGTCGCCCAACCGGCCAACAAGGTGCCGATTATTCCTCCCACAATCTCCGAAGCGGCCACGACATTAGCCGCGGTGGCGATTGGAAGCTGCTTATAATCAGTTAGGAACATGGATCCCCAGTCAAGGATCGTAAACCTGATGACATAAACGCAGAAATTGGACACGGCCAAAATCCAGATCATCGGGTTGCGGAATACCATCTTCTTAAGAAGAACCTTGTACAGGGCGTGGGCATGCTCTGGAGTCTCAGTCTTCTCCTCGACAGGTTTTGAAGTGATATGCTCGTCAAGCAGCTCCGGGCTGGGAAGACCCACATCCGAAGGAGAATTCTTCAAGCCGAAGAACAGCAGGAAACTACCGGCCGCGGCGAGGATGGCGGGGATAAAGAAGCACCACTGCCAGGCTTCATAGCCGAAACGTCCCAAAATGAATGTTCCGATCAGGACGGCCACCAGACCAGCTCCAATGGAGTGGGAACTGTTCCAGACACTCTGTTTCGTAGCGAGCTCGGAAGGCTTGATCCAGTGGGCCATAAGGCTGCCGCAAGGCGGATAGCCCATTCCCTGAGTGAAGCCGTTGATAAGCCACAAAGAACCAATGAAATACACCAGTCCGACAGTGGCCTTCCCGCTAGCGTCCATATAATGGAACAACCCGTTCATCTGGGGACTCAACCCGATGACGAAGTTGACTATCGCCGAGAGCAGAAGTCCCAGGCCCATAATGAATTTCTTCGATTTGGCCCTATCGGAAATGAATCCGTTGATGAAGCGGGACACACCATAGACTATTCCGTTCAATGTCAGGAATATACCAAGCTGTGTCTCGTCAAGCCCAAGCTCTGACTTCAGCGCCGGCATAGCGATGCTGAAATTCTTCCTTACGAAATAGAACAGCGCGTAGCCGATCATCAGGATGATGAGCGTGCGCCACTGCCAATAATTGTATTTTTTCTTGATACTCTGGTCCATATCACAAATATAGTGAATTCAAGAAATATCAGTTAAAACCGGGGTTCTTTATAGTAATCGGATATCGCGGCTGCGATGCTTGTTCCGAAGATCCGGGCGGACTCGGGGTTGACCTCTGTTCCTCTCGCATTGGCGAATGGAATCTCAAAACAGCAGCACACCTGCGCCCCCGGAGCGTTAATCCTAGCCCACTGAAGACTTGACAGTCCCTGGGCATAGTTCTGGTTGGTGTTCCAGTTGGTTCCGAAGGGAATATTCCCCGACACCTGATAAGGCAATCCCTTCGCTTCTTTCTCGACAAGACTCAGGAAATAATCCTCCGCCTCCATATTCGGAGTTGTGGCGGGATCCCCACGGGGACAATAGACGTGCTCGTTATTCAGCTCTCCATATATCCAAGGACAGTGGAGGTCCAGGATTATTTCCGGGCGCTTTTCCTTCCACAGTTCCGTGAGGGCTTTTGTCTCAGGATAAAGGAACTCAGTATAGTCCCTGTTATGGTCGTGGGGACGACGGTTTTTACCCTGGTCACCATTCATTGCTCCGTCATAGTCCACGAAAGGCACTATAGTCAGTTCCACATTGTCCCTCAACCATTTCCCGGTGTTATCATCCACGAGGAAGCCTTTCACAATGCCCTCCATCACATAAGAGGCCATAGTCTCGGAGCAATGATGACGGGCGGATATCACAACTTTATGCTCCGCTTTCCCGTCCCTTCTTCCGATGGTCGCCCGGGGGACATCCTTGCCCTCCCGGCTCTGGCATAACACTCCTAACGAGATGTCTTCCTTGTCTATGGAGCTGACAAAGCTGTTCCAGTCGGCCAAAAGATAGGGATGGCACTCATAGAAATACACGTCCTTGTCTTTCGGGCCGAAAGTCCAAGTAAATGAATACCAATACCTTGACTCGTTGCCGGCAAAAGAGAACGTCTTACCCTTATCAAGAGAGACAACCGCTCCCCTGACACCAACGCAAGCGAAAGGGAACTTGAACACAAGGGTCTTCCCTTGCGCTCCTTGTACCCTCATAGCCCAATAAAACCATTCTCCCTCAGTGTCTCTGAGATCCGGCTTGACATAAACCGTGTCTCCTGACATTTTTTCCACAATGATGTTCCCCGCGGGAAGATTGTCATCGATACGAATTTCCCTCTTGCAGGAAACGAGGGAGACAAGTGCTCCTAAAAACAGTGTTTTGAAGATTGTTACCGCTTTCATATAGCAAATATAAGAAATCGGAATCAAAATAGGAATTAGTATATTCGCGTTAGATATGAAAGAAAACTACAACAAGACTCTGTCGGAAGAGCAGAGGGCTAGGCTGCGCCGAATCAGGCATCTGGCGCTTGACATGGATGGGACCATCTATATGGAGAACAATATATTCCCGTTCACCATACCTACGCTGGACGCTCTAAAGGCCGCCGGGGTTGGACATTCATTCCTGACCAACAACCCCACGAAATCTGTCGGGGACTATGTCGCCAAGTTGGCAAAAATGGGCATTGAATGCGCCTGGGAGGATATGTATACCACTCCGATAGCCACGATAGACTACATCAAGAAGGCGTATCCGGAAGTCAAGAAATTGTTTATGCTCGGGACTCCAAGCATGAGGGAACAGTTTGTTGAGGCAGGGTTCATTTCATGCGAGGATGACCCCGCTGATAAGCCTGATATGCTGGTAGTCGCTTTCGACACCACATTGGTATATTCAAGGCTTTGCAGGGCCGCTTGGTGGGCGAAGCAGGGAGTTCCTTACATTGCCACCAACCCGGACTGGGTCTGCCCTACCGACGCCGAAACCATACTTGTGGATTGCGGTTCTTTACAGAAATGCATCGAGGCTGCCACGGGCCTAAAGCCCGACAAGGTTATGGGCAAGCCCGATCCCACGATGCTGGACGGCATTCGCGACCGCCACGGATTACGTCCTGAGGAGATAGCCATGGTCGGGGACAGGATCTACACCGACATCGAGATGGGCCGTAGGGCCGGTGCGGTCAGTGTGCTGGTCCTTTCAGGTGAGACGACTCTTGAGACAGCTCTTGAGGCCGGGACAGCTGACTTTATTGTCAGGGATCTGGAAGAACTCGGAGACCTAATCCTCGAAAGCCGGAAATAGCTGTAAATGAAGATATTATTCATACATGGCCTAGCCTCTTCAGGAGCCTACAAAATGGCCTCGTCCCTACGGATTCTCCTTAAAGGGAGTGAGGTTCTCGCTCCCGATGTGCCGATAGAGCCTTCAGACGCCTTGGCCATGCTTGAAGGAATATGTTCTTGTGAGAGACCGGACCTGATCGTCGGCCATTCCCTGGGCGGTTTTTGGGCCCAAAAACTGAAGGGCTTCCGGAAGGTGCTTGTCAATCCTGATTTTCACGTCTCCCGCCTTCTGAGAAGCAAGATCGGAGTAATGAATTATCTTTCTCCTCGGCGGGACGGCGCCTTGTCATTCGAGATCACGGAGGAGATTTGTCAAGGTTATGAAGCCTTGGAAGCCGTTCAGTTTGAGGATCTTGATAATTCAGAAGTTGCCCTTACAACCGGGTTGTTCGCCGATCATGACGAGATGGTTGACTGCTTCGACGAATTCAATTCGCACTATCCCTGCAGAGGGCACCGCTATCCAGGGACCCATCTTCCTAACTATCCGCAGATAAAACAGTATTTCCTTCCAGTAATTCTCGATGAGATATCTTCTGAATAACTCCACTGATCCGTATTTCAATATGGCTTTGGACGAATTCTGTCTCGAGAATATCGTCTTGGAAGAGCCGTATTTCTACCTCTGGAGAAACCGGCCTTCGGTCATTATCGGGCTCAACCAGAACGCATATTCAGAAGTGAATTTGGGATACTTGAACGCGAACGGGATCACTCTGGCGAGGCGTGTCACTGGCGGCGGCGCTGTCTATCACGACCTCCAAAACCTTAATTACACTATCGTAGGCATGCAGGCGGCAAATGACACTGCCGCTCCCTGTGCTTCGCACCCTATCCGGGCAAATGGTCGCGGCAGTGTATTGCCGCCTGCCGTGACAGGACCAGCGGTTATCGTCGAAGCGTTACGCCAACTGGGAGTCCCGGCCGAGCTGACCGGAAGGAACGACATATTCGTCGAAGGCCGTAAGGTATCTGGCTATGCCAGAAGAGTTTCCAAGCGGCAGGAGATTATCCACGGGACTCTTATGTACGATGTCGACTTGGATACATTGACGCATGTTCTTGACACTCCGGAGTCAAAACTGAACGCCAAAGGAATAGGTTCGGTAAAAAGCAGGGTCGCGAACTTAAAGAACTATCTTCCGGGATTCAATTCTTTGGATGAGGTACAGGCAGCCTTGCAAGACATTCTGGCGAGCGGGGATTATCAAATGGAACTAACTGAGGATCAGCTCGCCGAGGTGCGGAGAATGGCAGATGAGAAGTTCTCGACCTGGGATTTCATCTACGGCCGGTCTCGTCAGGCCGACCTTTTCCGAAGCGCCAAACTCCCTTGCGGGACCGTCGAGGCAGCGATCAGCCTGGACCGTGGCCTCATCACTGACATTTCCTTCAGGGGTGACTTCATGTTTGACGAACCCGCGGAAGGACTTGCCGCGGCACTTGTCGGATGCCGTTTCGAACATGACGCCCTCGCTTCCGTACTCGGTAAAACCGACGTTTCCCGCTATTTTCGTGACACCAATTCGTCAGATATCCTCGACTTAATATTGACCTGATCTTTTCCCAACCTTTCGGGCCGCTTTTCCGTCTAACATATTGAACCGCCCTGATGGCGGGAATAGTTAATCATTAATCAAAACAGAAAAGACCATTATGGAAGACATTATCCTCCCGATTTTTATGTGCGTAGTGATGCCGGTCGCGATCGTCTGGCTGGTGATGAGGGCAAAACAGAATGAGACGAACAAGATGGCCGAGATAATGCTTAAGGCTATCGAGGCAGGCATACCCTTAGACCCTGACTTCTTTAAGACACAAACACGGACCCTGCAGAAGAGCCTCAAGGAAAGGCAGCTCGGCTGGTTGACCGCAGCCTGTATTCTGATCGCTTTGGGGCTTGGCTCTATTCTGGTCGGAGTTATTATCATTTTGATAAATAATTGGACTTATGTGACCGCTCCGTCAGTATATCAGTTGCTAACCTTCGCCGGAGGGATCCTGCTTGTGATCGGAATAGCGCTTCTGGTAGTTTACTTTATCAGGAAAAGGATTCTCGCAAAGGAGCTCGAAGCCGAGAGACAAGCACTGGAAGCGTCCGTGGAGAAATGACCGAGGAACGGTTCATCGACCTTGTCAGAGTTGAGCAGGAACCCCTGAGACGGTTTCTGCTTGCTTTGTGTGGCGGAAATTCCGCCCTGGCCGATGATCTGGCACAAGACGCTATAGTGCGGGCATATGTGGCGTCAGGATCATATCTTGGACTATCTTCTTTCCGCACCTGGCTTTTCAGGATAGCATACAACTGCTATGTTGACTATAGCAGGAAGAAACACCCGGAACTGGTCCCGATAGAAGGGAAAGACACGTGGAATCTTCCCGCTGAAGAAACGTCTGACGCCGCTTTCCGTTACCAACAAATCAATCAGGCACTTGAACGGCTCCCAGAAAAGGAGAAAGCCGTCATCATCTTGTTTTATTTTGAAG
>JAEEGF010303714.1_pt1 | contig 99291 bp, 74 predicted proteins | sample 9134171 | NCBI WGS metagenome assembly JAEEGF01 (sample SAMN16246542, study PRJNA631951) | gut metagenome | biome: gut microbiome; feature: rumen; material: AP-attached | host: Bos | place: Iran: Karaj | collected 2018-10
AAAAAACATATGAATAATTGTTCAAATGAGACATATGTAATACCGATCAAAGGAGAACGTAAAAATGAAAAAGACCTATAAAATAGAAGTTGACTGCGCAAACTGCGCCACTAAGATGGAAGACGCCGCAAAGAAGACAGAGGGCGTTGCCGATGCTGTGGTAAATTTTATGACTCTTAAGATGTCTGTAGAATTTAAAGAAGGCGCAGACCCCAAGGCTGTCATGAAGGATGTTCTTAAAAACTGCAAAAAGGTAGAGGATGACTGCGAGATATTCATTTGACATGCTCTGCATAAAGGACAAGGCTTGATATGAACAAAAAACAAAAAAAGGTCTTAATAAGAATAATCTTATCGGGCACTTTATTTGCCGCGCTTATCATACTTGGGAAATTCACCCGGCTTCCCGTATGGGCGTGGTTTTTGATGTATATGGTTCCATACATCATCATCGGATACGATATACTGGAAAAAGCGGCAAAGGGCATAAAGAACCGTCAGGTGTTTGACGAAAACTTCCTTATGGCTGTTGCGACTCTCGGTGCGATAGGCATCGGGTTTGCCGGAGACGGTGATTTTGCCGAGGCTGTTGCCGTAATGCTGTTTTACCAGATAGGAGAGCTTTTCCAAAGCGTAGCCGTAGGCAAGAGCCGCAGAAACATAACCGAGCTTATGGATATAAGGCCGGATTATGCGAATCTGGTTACGGATGCGGGAACAGAAACAGTCGATCCGGATGATGTAGTGCCCGGAAGCATAATAATAGTATCGCCCGGAGAAAAGGTTCCGATAGACGGCGTTGTCATCGAAGGAAGCTCTTCCTTAAATACAGCTGCGCTCACAGGCGAAAGCGTTCCGAGAACCGTAAAACCGGGCGATGACATCATAAGCGGATGCGTCAATATGACCGGTGTCTTAAAGATCCGCACCACGAAGGAATTCGGCGAAAGCACCGTATCAAAGGTGCTCGAGCTTGTGGAAAACGCAAGCTCAAAGAAATCAAGATCCGAAAACTTTATCTCAAGATTTGCAAAGGTTTATACGCCCTTTGTGTGTTATGCCGCGCTTGCGCTGGCCGTACTGCCGCCTTTAGTAAGAATGATGGCAGGATATGATGCCATGTGGCTTGACTGGATATACAGGGCACTCACATTCCTTGTAATAAGCTGTCCCTGCGCTGTGGTTATAAGCATTCCTCTTAGTTTCTTTGCAGGCATAGGAGGCGCGGGAAGAGAAGGCGTGCTCGTAAAGGGGTCCGTATATCTTGAAGAACTTTCAAAAGTAAAAACCGTTGTCTTTGACAAGACGGGCACCATGACCGAAGGCGTGTTTGAAGTAACGAAGATATGCCCGTCCGAAGGAAACGAAGCCGATCTGTTAGAGCTTGCCGCAATGGCCGAATGCTACTCAAACCATCCGATAAGCAAGAGCATCAAAGCTGCATACGGAAAGGAGATAGACAAGGGGCGTATCAAAAATGCCGAAGAGACAGGCGGCCATGGAGTGACTGCAGAAATAGACGGAGAAAAGGTAGCGGCAGGCGCAAAAAAACTGATGGATAAGCTGTCTGTAGCCGTAAACGAACCCTCTGAAATAGGAACCGTCGTGCATGTGGCACAGGGAGGAAAGTATAAAGGATATCTTATCATATCCGACCGCATAAAAGAAAATGCCCCGGAGTCCGTCAGAAAGCTGCATGCGTGCGGAGTGAAAAACTGCGTCATGCTTACAGGCGACTCCAAAAAAGTTGCGGAAGGAGTGTCGGGGGCTTTAGGTATTGACCGTTATCACGCCGAACTTCTTCCCGAAGATAAGGTGACAAAAGTCGAAATGCTGTTGACTGAAACGGCGGGAGATGGTAAACTTGCATTTGTGGGAGACGGTATTAACGATGCGCCCGTCCTTACAAGAGCGGACATAGGCATAGCCATGGGCGCTCTTGGCTCCGATGCAGCCATAGAGGCGGCGGACATCGTGCTTATGGATGACGATCCCTTAAAGATATCAAAGGCCATAAAGATTTCAAGAAAGTGCATGAGGATAGTCTATGAAAATATCTTCTTTGCGCTTGGCGTAAAATTTGCCTGCCTCGTGCTTGGTGCTCTTGGTATAGCAAATATGTGGCTGGCTATATTTGCGGACGTCGGAGTAATGGTCATTGCCGTTTTAAACGCCATCAGGGCATTGTTTGTCAGGAGATTGTGAATATGAGCGATTTGGATAGATTCGAGATAATGACGGGTGAAGAGGACAGGGTCCACGAAGATCTTGTAAAAAAAGTGTGTGAGCTCAGTCCGGATGAAGAAGAGCTTATGGATCTTGCCGAGCTGTTCAAAGTCTTCGGAGATACCACCAGAATAAGGATATTGTTTGTTCTTACGGTCTCGGAGGTATGCGTTTGCGACCTTGCGGCCGTCCTTAACATGACACAGTCCGCTGTATCTCATCAGCTTAAGATACTTAAGCAGAGCAAGCTTATAAGGTCGAGAAGAGAAGGAAAGCAGATATTCTATTCTCTCGATGACGACCATGTAAGATCGATAATAGCCCTCGGAAGAGAACATGTAGAGGAGATGTGACATGGAAATATCTCTTTTCGAAGGAAGAAGATATCTCACATTCAAAGTCGGTGAAAAAGATAAGGGCAAGGAGATTCTCAGTATCATGAGAAATGACCTTGCTCTTTCTGCGCGCCGGATAAAATCCGTAAAGTATTGCGAATACGGGATATTCGTAAACGGAAAGCGTGAAAATGTAAGGTACAGGCTTTCTGAAGGCGATATCCTGCATGTGCTTATAGAAGACGTCAGTGACAGCTGCAGCTGCCTTGTGGAAACGGATATCAGACCGGATGTGATATATGAGGATGAGGATCTTTTGGTGGTGATAAAACCCTCCGGCCTTGTATGCCATCCTTCGCAGGGACATTACGCGGACAGCCTTATAAACGCTGCCTGCACATATTTAAGAGAAAAAGGGGAAAAGAGCAGCCTTCACATAACGGGAAGACTTGACAAGGATACATCGGGCCTTGTGTGTTTCTCAAAAAGCTCATATGTTCAGGAAAAGATGGAGAGCATGAGAAATGAAGGGAGCCTTCATAAAAAATACATAGCGCTTGTGCATGGCATTCTTCCTCAAAAAGAGGGAAGCCATATATCATATATGAAGGAAATCTCTACAGAAGACGGAAAGCATACCGTTATGACCGCGGCATCGGCAGAAGACGGCAAAAAGGCGGAGACCTTTTACAAGGTGCTTGCACAGAAGAATGATATTTCGCTTGTCTCGGTAGTCATAGGGACGGGCAGGACCCATCAGATCAGATTTCATATGGCAGAGCTTGGACATCCGCTTTTAGGGGATGCTTTTTACGGCGGAAAAATGATAATGGGTATGGAAAGGGCGGCGCTTCATGCGCTTGATCTTTGGTTTGACCACCCCGTCTCGGGCAAAGAGCTTAATTTCAGGGCACCTGTTCCGAAGGATATGGATAATATTATACAGACTTTGTCTTTTGATGGATTTCTACCTTGAAAAATTAATGAAATTGTGAGATACTGTATGCGATATGGGTTCGGATGATTTCCGGCCATCGAAAGGAGAGAAAAAATGATCTGTCCTAATTGCGGAACACAGAATGCCGAAGGCGAGACCGTATGTCAGGGATGTAAGGAACAGCTTCCAAGGCTTGACACGTCTCTTTCAAGAAAGGTAAGCGAGCCTGAACCGGTAGAAAAGGGAAAACCCGGAAAGACAAAAAGGGCCAGAAGCGGCGGAAACAGGCTTAAAAACAAAAAGCTTTTAAAGGTCGTTATAACCGCAACCATCTTTCTGATCGTAGCGGTTGCCGGATTTGTCACATACAGATACAAGACAAAGAATCTGAATGCCAATGATCCGGTCCTTAGGCTCGAAAATGTCATCAACACTTTTTCCGATGATGTGGCCGATTATTACAAATACATTCTTCCCGAAAGCCTGGCATCAAATGCCCAGACTGTTTCGAGTGCGCTTTCAGATTCAAAGACGACTCCCGATCTGCTTGAAAGCAGCGGCAAGGTACTGAAAAATGCCTATGAGACATGGAAGGACACATACGGAGACGACCTTGCCATCTCGCTTGACATATTGTATAAGGAAAAACTTCCGGAAGAGACACTTAACGAGATAGAGAGCTTTTATGCGACGGTCTATAAAGAGCATATCTATTCGGAGGAAAAATCCTTTGATGCCATGACCGCCGATATAGCTGAAAAATACGATATATCGGAATCCAAGGCCAAAAAGGTAACAACGGCATTAAACGACGCAAAACAGTACTGCAGCAATATTCAGGTGACCTCGTGCTACGATATCGTCGTAAGGATCGGCTTTACCGGCAGACAAAAGACAGGTGACATAATTCTTGATGTATATGTTGTCAAGGTCGACGGAACATGGAGCATCGATCTTAATACGACATATAAAAAATACATGGACAGACCGCTCCTTGAAAAGGCTTTCAAAAAAGGAACGGAATAAAGGATGAGAGGAAATAAAAAATGTACGTAACATGTTTAGACTTAGAGGGTGTTTTGGTGCCCGAGATCTGGATAGCTTTTGCCGAGGCTTCAGGTATCCCCGAGCTTAAGAGGACAACAAGGGACGAGCCCGATTATGACAAGCTCATGAAATGGAGAATAGGAATATTGAAGGAACACGGTCTTGGGCTTAAAGAGATCCAAAAGGTCATCGAGACAATAGATCCGATGCCCGGCGCAAAGGAATTTTTGGACAGCCTCAGAGAGATCACGCAGGTGATAATTATAAGCGACACCTTCAGCCAGTTTGCAACACCGCTTATGAAAAAACTTGGGATGCCCACGATCTTCTGCAATTCTCTTGTGGTTTCCGAAACGGGCGAGATAACCGGATACAGGATGAGATGCGAAAAGTCAAAGCTTTCTACTGTAAAGGCTTTGCAGTCCGTAGGCCTTGAGACCATCGCAAGCGGCGACAGCTTCAATGACCTTGGAATGATAGAGGCAAGTTCGGCAGGTTTTCTTTTCAGGACCACGGATGCCATCAAGGCAGATTATCCGCAGTTTCCTGCGTTTGAGTCGTATGATGACCTTCTTGATGCCATTAAAAAAGCCATGGTTTGATAATTGTACAAAAACAGATACTTATGGGGGATTTTCATGCGGAAAAGCCCCCTTTTTTGTGCCTGTAAGGTGAATGAAAATTTTGGGTGTTGACAAAAAGAAAAGTTTGTGATATGGTATGTAACAAAATCGTAACAATTTCTAACAATCTTGAAATATTTACCCGCAAAAGCGGGATCATGATACCTAATAAAGGTGATAAGTAACTGGAGGATCGTTAATGAATTCAAAGGTAAAACTGATCATCGGGATGTTCCTGACAGTGGCTCTTGTGTGTGTCACAGCCTTCTTCATCTATCAGGAGATCTCCGACAGTGATGTTGCTCCGGAAAAGGAAAATCCTTTCACAAAGGAAAACGAAATAAGTTCTAAGCTTTACTTAGCTCCCATGGCAGTATCCGAAATGATCCAGGAAGCAGAATCGCTTCCCGTAACTGTAATGATACCCGGGTTATACCAGGATGTACTAAATGCAGGTAAGAACCTGCAGGAAGTAAAGAACGAAACGACCGAAGCAGACGAAACAAGATCGAAAGAAGAAACAGAAAGCGGCGAAACTGTAAAAGACGGCGATGTTGAAACAGAAGGTGAGCCTGAAGAGGAGCCCGATGCAGAAAGCGAGCCCGAATCAGAAAGTGAGCCTGAAACAGACCCCATTCCCGAAAATGTATACCGGCCCGAAACAGAGTCTGAAGATGAGACTCCCGAGGCAGGACCGGTTCAGCCCATAGAAAACGCAGATCCTTTTGCAGGACTCTTTGTAGTAAATACCGAAGTTAAAAACTATCTTAATGTAAGAGAAGTTCCGGGCGGCAAAGTTATAGGTGTTATGTACCCCGGTTACGGCGGAAGCATCATATCTGTAGACGGCGACTGGGCATATATCCAGAGCGGCGATGTGACAGGATATGTAAGCAAGAACTATATTTCGGCCGGACTCGAAGGCATTCTTTCCGTATCCGCAACAGTCATTGCTACTGTTCAGACAGATTATCTTTGCCTCAGAGTAAAGCCCGATGCAGACTCGACTCTTATGGATTATCTCGTAAGAGGAGAGGAATATCCCGTTCACGGCATTGAAAACGGATGGATCTACACAAATAACCGCGGAATGTGGGGATATATTTCCGCAGGCTTTGTATCACTCAGACTCGATCTGCCGACAGCGCTTCCCATGACGACAGAGCTTATGAATCAGATCAAGGGAGTTACACCGGAAACAGAAGCTGCTGTCGAAGTTCCTGAAACGACCCCCGCACCGGTCGCCATTCAGCCCGCTTTGCCTGTAGTCGTACCCGAGACTATCCCCGCTGCAACACCTGCGGCTGTACCCGCAACTGTCGCAACAACACCTGCTCCCGTAACAGAGCCTGTAACAGAACCCGTTACTACGGTACCTGAGACAGAGCCTGCGCCCGAAACGGTTCCGGAGACCCCGGCAGAGGTTGAAATGCAGCCTGCCACAGAGCCTGAAACTGAGGCACCTGCTGAACCCGAACCTACTACTCCCGCGACCACTCCGGCAGCAGAGCTTTCACTTGACGACCAGATCAGACAGCAGATCGATGCTTACGCAGCGCTTGGCCTTTCAAGCAGAGAGCCCGTATATGTAAGCGCAGACGAGCTTTACCTTATGGCATGCATAGTAAACCTTGAAGCAGGTTATGTTTCACAGGACGGTATGCTTGCGGTTGCAAATGTAATCGTTACAAGACTTAAGTCGGGCTATTGGGGCAACACAGTACAGGGCGTTATCTACGCACCCTATCAGTTCTACCCCGAGGGACATCCCACTCTTGTAAACATGATGCAAAAAGGACCTCTTCAGGCTTGCTACGAAGCAGCTCTTAAGGCATGTGCAGGTATAAACAATATAGGCAACTATATGTATTTCTGCAGCGCAAGAGTCGCATACAAGTACAATTTCGAATCATGTGTAAACATTGGCGGAAATGTATTCTACCTTAAAAAGATCAAATGATTAACGGGGGCTGTTTAAGCCCCCTTTTTCGTGGAAATATAAATCACTTTACAAAATAGACGATCTGTTATAAAATACTTAGATAGTGTTTGAATAAACAGACCGTTTTTATTTTGAGCACCCCAATCGGGCGCTAAAAGGAAAGCAGAAAAATGAATAATTTAAGAGACAATACAGAATTTAACGGACGGAGGAGCGACAGGGCAAACTCCAGAAGAAGAAAGAATAAAAAATTAAAGATCACATTCTTTATCGTAGAGGGAATACTTCTTGTAGTTGTCGCAATTTGTGCGGTCATACTGAAACTGATCGGCGGCTTTACCGTATTTAAGCTCCCGGAAGACAAGATAAAGACCAATACTGAGGTGGCCGCAGAATCGGGGGATGCTTCAGATCCTTCAAAGGGCGATCCCATGATAGTCGATATTTCAAAAGTCCCGGATCAGACTTTAGAGTCATACCCGACTCCTTTTGCAGGGGATGAATACACCACCATAGTGGTATTCGGTCTTGACGGAAGAGGACTTGTAGAGTCACTTGATTTCGGCAGCAACTCCGATGTTATGATCCTTGTAAGCATCAATAACAACACCGGCGCCGTTAAGATGTCATCCGTTTACAGAGACACCATCATGAAGATATTCAAGGCGGATGATGTGGATAAGGAACAGACCGTCCAGTATGCAAGGGCAAATTATGCGATGACGCATTTCGGTGTTCTCTCATCGATAAATACGCTGAATCTTAATCTTGATCTTGATATAGATCATTTTGTTTCCTTCAACTGGGCTTCAGCGGTAGAGATAATAGATGCCCTCGGCGGCGTTGATATAGAGCTTAAAAAGGCTTACTGGGAGATCAATAACGAGGAATCGCCCACAGGAAAGGTCGTTTATTTAAACGGTCTTATAGATGAGATCGTAAAGTCGACAGGCGTTCCTTCGGAAGGCATCCCTCAGGAATACTTTGTAGACGGCACCATATGGCATGCAAACGGCGTTCAGGCCGTTGCATACATGAGACTTCGTTATACGGATTCCGATTTTAAGCGTACCTCAAGGCAGCGTGAGATCATAGAAAAGATAGTCGAAAAGGCAAAATCGGCAAGCCTTTCAACACTTCTCGATGTGCTCGATATCGCCAAGGAAAACATATCGCTTTCAATCGACCAGTCAGACCTTTTGGGCCTTCTCGGAAATATCACGAAGTATCACATCGAAGGCAGTGACGGTTACCCGACCACGCTTTATCCGGGCAGTGCGTACGAGGGAAGCCTCAAATGGATGGTAATACCTTTGAATGTCATTGAAAACGTCAGGGTGCTTCACAAGTTCCTCTATGATCAGACCGATTACAGCCCCAGCTACAATCTTCAGGTCATAAATGAAGAGATAAGGACGGTAGGACTGTTTGATGAGGACTGGAACCTGACGATCGAGGATCCGTATTTCCAGCCGGCCTCTACAGAATAAAACAAAGGAATTGAAAACCAAATGAAACTCAGATCAAAAACCCTTGCAGTACTTTTGATTACAGGCCTTCTTACCGGCTGCGCATCCACATCCGATACGACAAATACCACTGCACCTAAAGTAACGATCCCCTCAGACAGGACTATAGAAGTCATCGGAAGTGAGGAGACTGTCATTCCGATAACGCTCCCGCCTCTTACTACGCAGGAGGAGGCCACACTTGCCCCCGAAACGCTTCCCGAAGTTACAGAGCAGCCTACGGAGCCCGCAGCTCCCACCGACCCTGTTACTCCCGCAGAGACGCCTGCGCCGCCGGCAGTAACGACTCTTCCGGCAGGGGGTACACATACTATAGTTATAGACCCCGGACACGGCGGTATAGACTGGGGAACATATCACAACGATTATGTTGAAAAAGACCTCTCGCTCAAGATAGGCCTTTATCTTCAGCAAATCCTCACCACACAGTACACCGGCATGAACGTTGTCTTGACAAGAACAGAGGATATGCATTATTCCGATCACAACGTGGACGATCTTCAAAAGAGATGCGATATTGCCCGCGACTACGGCGCAGAGATGCTTGTAAGCCTTCATTTCAATGCTGACGGCGGTGAGCATGTTTCATACGGCGCGCAGGTATGGGCATCATGCCAGCCGGGTCTTCAGACGGCATGCGATTCGCTTGGAGAGTTGGTGCTCTACAACTTAAGCCTTCTTGGCATAAGAAACAGGAAGGTCGGCCACAGGCTCAGCGAGACACAGTTTAACGCCGACGGAACTCCCAAGGATTATTACGCCATCAACAGGCACTGTGCCGAATACGGTATCCCAAGCGTCATCATAGAGCATCTGTTTATCGACAATGTAAACGAGCTTCAGTTCATTGATACAGAAGACAAGATATATGCTATTGCGCTTGCGGATGCAAAGGCTATAGCTACATACTTTAACCTTTCACATGTATAAGAAAAAGAGGTGGAATATGCAGAACAGAAAAAGAATGGCAATACTTGCCGCTGTAGCGCTTATGGCTTTTACGGGCTGTTCGTCATCTTCATCAAAAGAAGAGAGCAAAACCGAAAGCACCGAGGGTGAGACCGTGCAGACTGAAACAAAGACCGAGGCGCAGACCAAAAAGGAGACTGATGATATGGCAGAAACAACGGAAAGCACAAAGGAATATGAATACGATTTCAAGGGCATGACAGATCTCCGCACGGATATTCTTACGGACGATCAGGTAGAGCTTGCACTGCCTCTTGACAAATATGTAGATAAAAACGCTGTTGCGGATGTTATCCGCAAAGCAAAAGCGGGGGAGGATGTCACCATTGCCTGCATAGGCGGTTCCATAACCATGGGTACCATCTCAAGCGGCACATCCGATGATAAGATCATAAAAGAAGTCGGAAAAGAGAATTATGCAAATATCTTTTTTGACTGGTGGAAAAAGAATTTCCCGGACACAAAGTTTGAATTTATAAACGCGGGCATAGGCGCCACAGGGTCATATCTTGCCGTTCACAGAGTGGCAAATGATGTTCTTTCCAAAAAGCCCGACCTTGTGCTGGTGGAATTTTCGGTAAATGATGCCGGTGTAAAGCATAATCAGACAACATATGAAAATCTTGTCAGAGAGATCAGGAGAAGTGAGGGCAGCCCCGCTGTAATGCTTCTTTTCATGAGCCAGACAAACGGCTCAAGTGCCATAACGACTCATCAGGAGATAGGTCTTTATTACAATCTTCCAATGATAAGCTACGGCAATATGATCATCAAGCTTATGGCAAACAAGGTATATGAAGCAGGAGAGCTTGCGGGGGATGAGGTACATCCCACAGCTCTCGGACACGCCATCACAGGCGAGCTTTTGTGGAAATATCTGAATGATATTTATGCACATCTTGACGAGATACCTGCATCAGACCCCTTCGATCAGGAAAAGGCTTATTTCACAAAGCCAAAATATGTTGACGGGACGATCCTTGACAGACTTTCCATCACTCCGGATGAGATGGGAACATTTGAGGAAAGCAAGAAATTCGATCAGTTCCCCAACGACTGGACAAGCAGTGAAGGTGAGGGAGGCCTTAAATTTACCGCCACCTTCAGAAATCTCGGCGTTATGTACTACCGCATCACAAACGGCAAGGGCGCAAAATACGATGTCTATGTCGACGGCGAAAAGGTAGGAACGCTCAATTCCAACTTTAAAGGCGGCTGGGGCAATTACGCAGAGTCAGAGGAAGTTTATTCATCTGACGAAGCAAAGGAGCACATGGTAGAGTTTAAGAAGTCTGCCGATTCGGCGGAAGAGGTATTCACCGTACTCGGACTTTTGGTAACACAGTAAACCACATTTGATTTACGCCCACGCATTACGCGTGGGCGTAAGAGTAAGAGGACATACATATGAGAAAAAGATTATTGACAGCTGTACTTGCGGCTGCGCTTCTTGCAGGCTGCGCTTCAGGCAGCAGCGAGGAGAGCAAAGCCCCCGCATCATCTCAGGAAGAGACAACACTTTCTTCTCAGCCTGCTGAGACTGCAGAACCCGAGACGGAAGAAGCAATAACATCCGCAGACATAGAGCTTACGGATAAAAACGTAAAGACCATAGGCCGCACGCAGGTAAAGAACCACGTTATCTGGATGAACTTTTCCGGATCCGGCGTAGAATTTCAGGCCAAGGCAAAAAGCCTTGAGATCATGCTTTACGGTGACGCCACCGCAACAGGCGACGGCAGCGAAGAAGGAGAGCGCGTAAACAGAAACGGCAACCGTGCAAGGTATGCGATATATTTAGACGATGAGGAGATAGCTGACAGCATCCTTACGGCCGCCGTAAAGAAGCAGGTCCTTTGGGAAGGCGATGAAGAGCGCACCGCAAAGGTAAAGATCCTAAAGCTTTCGGAAGGCTCAAGCTCATCCATAGGCGTAAGATCCGTTACCATAACAAATGACAATGTTGACGCGGAAAATGACATAAGACCCACCGAGAATAAGGATATGCTCATCGAATTTGTCGGCGACTCCATCACCTGCGGATACGGAGTTGACGATGAGGTTGCTTCTCACAGCTTTACAACGTCCACAGAGGACGCCAGAAAGACATATGCATATCTTACCGCTCAAAGGCTTAATGCGGACTACAGCCTTGTCTCCATAAGCGGATACGGGATCATAAGCGGCTTTTCAAGCCACGGCGAGATCCATGACGACCAGCTTCTAAAAAAGTATTATGACAAGGTCGGCTTTTCATATGCAAAGGCAGGCGGTTTTGCGGTAGAAAGCTGGGAATGGGATTTTAATAAGAGACAACCCGACGTCGTAGTCATAAACCTCGGAACCAACGATTACAGCTATACGCGTGAGGATGCCGAAAAGAGGCAGACATACCGGGAAGAATACGTTAAGTTCATAGAAATGATAAGAGAAAAGAATCCGAATGCCCACATCATCTGCGCACTCGGACTTATGGGCGACGAGCTCTTTAATGAAGTCGAAGCGGCCGTAGACTCATACAAGGAAAAGACCGGCGATGAAAAAGTATACAGCTATCACATCGACCCCATAGACAGCACCACCGAAGGCTACGCCGCAGATTATCATCCCACAGCCGCATCTCACGAAAGATGCGCTAAAGGCCTTTCATGGTTCATCAATTACGTGACTTGCCTTGACAACGTTGATGTAGACCCATTAAAGCCCACTATAGCTCTCACATTTGATGACGGCCCAAACAGCTCCACCACAAAACAGATACTCGATATTTTGGAAGAAAACGGCGTTACAGCATCATTCTTCCTTATAGGCGACAATATAGGCGTCGACAGCGCTAAAAGCGTTCTGAGGGCCCATGAAATGGGCTGTGAGATAGATAACCACTCAAAGTCCCATTCTTACATGAACAAATTGACCGAAGACGAGATAATTTCCGAGATCGAGAGCGTCAACGAAGCCGTTTACGACATCATCGGAGAATATCCATATTTCTTCAGACCTCCGTACTTTGCCGTAAACGACCTTATGAATAAAACCATCGGTATTCCTTTCATAACCGGTCTCGGCTGCGACGACTGGGATTCTTCCGTAGAAGTATCCACCAGAGTGGAAAAGGTCCTTTCACAGGCGCATGACACCAATGCAGCCATAATCCTTCTCCACGATGCCAAAGGCAACACGAAGACTGTTGAGGCATTAAAAGAAATAATCCCTCAGCTTAAAAGCGAGGGATATCAATTCCTTACGGTGACTCAGCTATTCCGTGCAAACGGAGTTATGCCGAAGTCGGGTGTAAATTATAGTTCTGCGTTGCAGTAAAAAATGAGACGGGGGGACGGGGTCATAGTCTCATTTTTTGGGGGGGTTTGAAAGGGCAGGGCGGCATTATATTCCCCTCGGGTGCAGAGAGGGGGTTATACACCCGAGGGAAAAATATTGCCGCCCTGCCCTATTTATGTTTTGGGTCTCGAAATGAAAGCCGGGCCCGCGAATAGCTGACACACTTCTATACAAATTTCAACACCTCGTCGGGCTTTTCTATTATTCTCTCGGCCCCAAGCTCTTCAAGAACCTCTCTGCCTCTGAACCCCCAGGTCACGCCGATAAAATCAATATCAGCATTTTTGGCCGTTGCAAGATCCACTTCTGAATCGCCGATGTAAACGGCATCCTTTTTATCCATGCCGAAATGTGCAAGCACTTTGTTTACGCAGCCCGGAGCGGGCTTTTTTTCCACATCGGGTGAGGCGCCTACAGACAGGTCAAACAGCCCCGGAAAATAAGAAGAGGACAGTTCTTTTACTGCGGCATCGGGCTTATTTGAGACCACGGCGGTTATGACTCCGTGACCTTTAAGTGTGTACAAAAGCTCCTTTATGCCTTCATAAGGCCTGGTCTTATCTGCGCAGTGCTTAAGGTAATGCTCGGTAAATGATGCGTGTACTGCCGTCACAGTCTTTTCGTCGCTTCCCGCCGGTACGGACTTTTCTATAAGCACCCTGGATCCGTTTCCAAGAAAGCTCCTTATTTCCTCTTTTGTGCGGGACGGGAGCGAATTGCAAGAAAGTGCATAGCTTACCGAATCATACAGATCGTCAAGCGTGTCAAGTATGGTACCGTCCATATCAAATACAACAATTTTTTTATCCAAAGGAAAGTTAAGGCTTACCATGGCGGGGAGCCTGTCCTCATAACGCACATAGAAAATAAAACCGTTGTCAAAGAGATATTCCTTTACCTTATCAAAACCAAAGCCTATGTGCTCCGGTGCATGCGCATCAGAGCCAAGCGTAATGATCCTTCCGCCGAGCTCTTTGTATCTTTTAAGGATATAGGGGCATGGGTGAGGATATTCAAGACCGTATTTCCATCCGGCCGTATTAAGCTCAAGAGCTTTGTTTTTCTGTATCAGCACTTTAAGAATACGGTCGATAAGCTCCGCATAGTTTTCTATTGGATACCGGTCTGCATCCGGTGCGTAACGGTATATGTAATCTATGTGGCCCAGTGAATCATAAAAGTCCATCTGTTCTACGCATTCAGCCATGGTCTCAAAATACCTTCTAAGGCCCACCTCGGTGCCGTATTTATCCCAGTATTTTTTGTAATAAGGGTCAAATCCGTCCACAACATGAACGCTTCCGACAATAAAGTCGTATGGCTTTTCGTTTGCAAGAGTTTGCAGCAGATCTTTTTGATCCGTCCTGAGTCCGATCTCGACACCGATATAGATCTCGATCTTCCCTTTGTATTTTGCTTTCAGAGGAAGAAGTACATCAAAGTATTTGTCCCGGTCAAACATATATTCCTCATCCGGAAAATCGGGGTCTAAGTGATCTGTAAAAGTAATACCTGTAAGCCCTTTTTCTATGGCGGATAAAACTTGCGTTTCAGGCGCAGCATCAGAATCTGTGGAAAAAGAGCAGTGCATATGGCAATCGTATAATTTCATTTACGGTAACCTTTCTTTTAGGATTAAAAAAGGCCGCCGGCTTTGCCGGCAGCCTCGTAAAAAATCAAAATTTATCTTTCGTTGTCATCGATCTTCTTTTCGAATTTTGCAAGCATGCTCTTTGCAAAATCACGTCCGCCGATACCGAATGCAACTGCGAATGCAACACAGATAGCAGCAAGTACATACCTGAATGCTGTATTTACGATGCTTGCAGCGATACCGAGCTGTGAAAGGATCATGAATACTGCGAATGTGTAAACGATGATCTTTACGATGAAAGCAAGACCCTTTGACTTGGGATTAGCCTTGATGATGAGCTTCTCAACTGCGCCTGCTGCGAAGATTGCAACTGCTGCAATGATCATCGAAGAGATGATAGCAGGGATGTAGCCGATGATAGCCTGTCCAACGTTATTAAGAACGCTGAGGTTGAGTGCCTGTATAGCCTGAAGTGAGAAGAAAATGATCACAAGGGCTTTGAGCACTATTGAAATGATGTAAGAAAGGGTTGTCTTCTCTGTAGCGCGGATGCCAACTTTGGCCTGAAGAAGGTCAATCTTGGTAGCCTTGATAAGAGGATGTGTGAGCTGTGCAACGATATCGCCAAGAACGATACCGACAGCAATAAGGATACCTGCAGCGATGATGTTAGGAACAAAGCCTATCATGCGCTCAACAAGATTTGATATGGGTGATGTAATGCTGTTCATTCCGAGCTTGTTGAATACAGCGGGGAGGAATAACAGGAATACAACGAACCATACGATCTTGGCGATCAGGTTGATCATGTTTCCACCGTCAACATTGAACTTTGCAAGCCTTGCTTCAAGTTTTAATGCTCTGAGACCCTTGATAACAAGATTCTTAACAAGTCCTGCAACGATGAGTGCGACCACAAGAATGAGGACCGCAAAGATGACATCCCAAAGACCGTCCGCCAGACTTCTGACGAAGCTTTCCCAGGAATTCTTAAGGTTATCTAACATAGTAGATATTCTCCTTTCTTTTTTTTGGTAATATTTTACCACTAAAATGGATTTTATCATATTTTTATGTGCAATGCAACAGTATTTTATAGGTTGGGGACTTAAAAATAAAAAAAAAATAAAAATGCACTTGCCAAAAAAAAACATTTGTAATAGAATCAGTAAGACTGCAGATTTTTGATATATATATAGAGGAAAGAACAGCTATGAAAAAGGTAGTAAAATTTGGCGGAACATCATGTGCAAGCGCGGAGCAGTTTAAGAAGATCAAGGATATTTTAGCATCCGACATATCAAGAAGATATGTTGTAGTGTCTGCTCCCGGAAAGCGCTTTTCAAAGGATATCAAGGTCACCGACATGCTCTACGGTGCATATGCAAAGGCTGAGGCAGGTCAGGATTTTTCGGGCGACCTTAAGGCAATAAAGGCACGTTACGACGAGATAATCGGCGGACTTGGAATAAAGCTTGATCTTACAGAGGAGTTTAAAACCATCGAAGACGGTTTTAAGAATCTTGTCGGCAAGGATTATGCCGCTTCAAGAGGGGAGTACTTAAACGGTAAGGTCGCAGCCGGATATTTCGGCTTCCAGTTTATCGATGCGGCAGATGTTGTACGTTTTGACGCTGACGGTAACTATGTTGCAGACAAGACAAACGAACTTCTTACAAAAAGACTTAACGGTATGGACGGCTGCGTGCTTCCCGGTTTTTACGGCGCAACTGAAGACGGAAAAATAGTTACATTTTCAAGAGGCGGTTCGGATGTATCGGGTTCAATTCTTGCAAAGGCTATCCACGCAGATATGTATGAAAACTGGACGGATGTATCGGGCTTCCTTGTTGCAGACCCCAGAATAGTCGATGACCCCGAAGTCATCAAGTGCATCACATACAGAGAGCTTCGCGAGCTTTCATACATGGGAGCTTCCGTTCTTCATGAGGCAGCCATATTCCCGGTAAGAAGCGAAGGCATTCCGATCAACATCAGGAACACCAATTCTCCTCTTGACCCCGGAACAATGATCGTTGAAAGCACATGCAACAAATCCGATTTCACTATCACGGGTATCGCAGGCAAGAAGGGATTTGTCGCTGTCTACATCGAAAAAGACATGATGAATTCCGAGATAGGCTTCTGCCGCAAGGTCCTTCAGGCATTCGAAGACAATCAGATATCGATAGAGCACATGCCTTCCGGCATCGACACCATGACAGTCGTTGTTCATCAGGATGAATTTGAAGCAAAAGAACAGCAGGTGATCTCAGAGATCCACAGACTTGTAGATCCCGATACGATAGAGCTTGTCACCGACATCTCGCTTATTGCCGTCGTAGGAAGAGGCATGAGACAGAACCGCGGTACAGCAGGCCGTATCTTTTCTGCTCTCGCTCATGCACATATAAATGTCCGCATGATCGACCAGGGCTCATCAGAGCTCAATATAATCATCGGTGTTGCAAACCGTGATTTTGAAAATGCCATAAAGGCAATATATGATATTTTTGTAACCACACAGTTATGATGAAAATGAAAGGGTATCACCATGGGAAAGTTAGGACCAAAGAAAAGTAAGGACGACGCAAAGAAGAAACAGCTTCAGCAGCAGCTTGCAGCTTTGCAGAGAAAGCAGGAAGCAAAAAAGAAGAAATGATTTGATTTCGCGCGGAGGTCCCTAAAAAAGGACCTCCGTTATGTTATAATTATGGTATCCCATCATAATTGAGGAAATGAAATATGTTATACGAACTAAACGATGTGACGGTATCTCTTTCAGGCAGGGAGATACTCACTCACACAGGCATGTTCATAAAAGGAAATGAAAAGATAGCGCTTGTCGGGAAAAACGGTGCCGGAAAGACGACACTTTTAAACCTTATAAAGGGAAAGCTGTCTCCCGACCGCGACGACAAGAGAAGCACCGAGGCCGTAAAACAGGCCAGGAGCCTCAAAATAGAGATGCTCGATCAGATTCCCTTTAAGGGCATGGACATTACCTTTTATGAAGCCTTAAAAGAAGAACTGCCCGAAACAGAAGAAGGCAGCAGAGAGTATTTTGACCGTGAATATGAGATCGATCGTATGCTTTGCGGTCTCGGCCTTGATAAAGAGGATAAGTATAAAAACATATCCTGCTTTTCTGGGGGTGAGATAACAAGGCTTGGCATCATATGCCTTCTTTTAAAGCAGCCGGATATATTGCTGCTTGACGAGCCCACAAATCACTTGGACCTTGCCGGAATAGAATGGCTCGAGGAATATCTTAAGTCCTTTAAGGGCGCCGTTATAATGATAAGTCACGACAGATTCTTTCTGGATTCGGTTGCTGATGTTACCATAGAACTTGAAGACGGAAAGCTTACAAGATATGCGGGAGGATATACCGAATATAAAAAAGAAAAAGAGCTGAGGCTTGCCGCTTTGCAGAAAGCCTATGACAGATATATTGCGGAAAAGTCAAGGCTCGAAGAACTGGACAAACGCTTTAAGTCAAGGCCCAACAAGGCAGCCTTTGCCAGAGCCAAAAGATCCCAGCTTGAAAGACTTGAGGAAGTAAAGCCGCCAAAGGCAGACGGCCGGATAGACCTTAAAAGCCTCGAGCAGCCCGCTCACCCCGGTCCTAAATGGGTATTTGAGGCTGAGCATTTAAAGATCGGCTATGAAAAGCCCATTTATGAGACCTCGCTTCGAATAAAAAGAGGAGAGAAGATAGGTGTGATTGGCGAAAACGGAAGCGGAAAAAGCACGCTTATAAAGACCGTTGCCGGCATACTGCCTGCCATATCCGGAAAACACACCCTCGGAAACAACGTAAAGATAGGCTACTTTGACCAGATGAGCAGCCGCATATATTCGGAAAAGAATCTTTTGGAACACTTTGGGGAGAAATTCCCTTCGCTTAACGAAGGTGAGATAAGAAAAAAGCTTGCAATGTGGCGCTTCTTCGGCGCAGATGTTTATAAGAAGGTGGATTCCCTTTCCGGCGGAGAAAAAGCAAAGCTCGTCATGGCAGAGCTCTTAAACGAACGGCCCAACTTCCTCATCCTCGATGAGCCTACAAATCACATGGATATCCAGGCAAAGGAAGCCTTAGAGGCTGTGCTTAAGAACTATAATGCTGCCATGCTTATAGTAAGCCACGACAGATACTTTATATCCCGCCTTGCCGGCAGCCTTATAATCACCGGCGGAGACGACATCTACTGTTATCCTTTCGGCTACGAACACTACCTCGAGAGAAAAAGGAACCTTTCGATACCCGGAAGACTCCCCGGCGAGTTATCATCAGAAGACGCCGCTTTCATCTCGCGCCTCAAAGCCGTACCTAAAAAAGCCCCCATCCAGTCCCGCGAACTCCCCGTTCACATCCAGCAGTTCAACTGGGCTATGGACCAGGCAGACAAAGACCTCCTCGCAGCGCAGGAGGCTTACGAAAACACAATGCTTGCATCAGGCGATATAAAGGAATGGACCCGGGCCGAGGATAGATACACGGCCGCGTGCATCAAGTGGTATGAGGAGCTTGTGAACTTACTCGGTCATAAATGACCGAGCTTCCTGCTTCAACGCTGCAGCTTACCAAAACGGAGCATACTCCGCGCAGCAGAGGCTGTGGGCTCCACAGGCGTTATAGGTTCGGGCGGCTCCCGCCCTACCATATTCCGGTATATCAGGTCGATACACCGGATAGATATAGTCTTATGCCTTCCTCTCTGATATTTATTGCGGCATTGGTATCGCGGTCATGCTCAAAGCCACACGAGGGACATATCCATTTACGCATGGATAAATCCTTTAGTTCCGGGTTTTGAGTACCGCAACAGTGACACAACTGGCTGGATGGATACCACTTATCTACTTTGATAAGCACCTTCCCTCTGCGGGCAAGCTTGTATTCAAGCATTCTGACAAACATGCCCCAGCCGTTATCGAGAGTCGCCTTGCCATTTCCAAAACCTTTATTTGACATAGCTTTCATATCAAGAGTTTCGACCGCTACAAGATCGTACCGCTTGGCTATCGCGGTACTCAGCTTATGCAGATGGTCTTTTCTCTGATTTGCAACATGGCGTTCGATCTTAGCACGCTTGAGATTGTGTTTCTTGTAGTTATTGGAGCCCTCTTCCTTGTTACGTAGGCCCCTCTGTACATGCGTACGCCTTTTTTGAGCCTTACGGTAATACTTTGGTGAAACACTCACGTTGCCGTCTGAGTCTGCATATAAGCCGTCCGACTTGTAATCAAGGCCGACTGCGTTAAGTTCGGGGTGCTCACGTGTTTGAGGCAGGACTTCCTTAAGCTCAAAAAGAATGGATATGTAATAACTGCCGTCACGTTCCATTGATACCGTTGCGGATTTCAGATTCCATGTCGGTTCAGGTATGCGATGGATCACTATCATTACATTGCCCGCTTTGGGCAAGTGGATAGTGCCATTTTCGAGATCAATGGAAACAGTACCTTTCTGGTTGTTGGTGGTATAGGAAGCGCGTGCTGTCTTTTTGCTCTTGAATTTAGGGTGCTTTGTACCTTTTACGGAAAAAAATTCTTATATGCCGCCTGCAGGTGCAGCTGCACATTTGCAAGAGCAAGCGAATCTGCTTCTTTTAGGAAAGGATAGTCTTTTTTGTACTGTGCCGGAGTGGGATGCAAGATAATCTTATCGCGTTTGTAGGCATCTTCCTTATCGGCAAGCATAAGATTCCAGACCTTACGGCAGCAGCCGAAAGACCTGACAAAAAATGTTTCCTGTTCGCTATCGGGATAAGCGCGGTATTTTATGGCTGTCTGATACATAGTCACGAACTCCGTTGGCGTTCAATATAACGCAGTATATTGTCTTCACTTGTGGATCCGATGGCTTCCACAAGGTAACTGCCGTTCCACAGATGCCCTTTCCAAAGTCACACCACAGTAAATCCTTTCTCGCCTCCGATTGATTTTAGGACAACATAAAGTTTTTCGGCAATCGTGGGGCTAAGAACCTTACGCCGGTATTTCGTACACCAGATGATGTGGTAGTTGTAGACACAGGTGCGTCCATGAGTATAGTTGTTCATGAGTATATTATACCAAACAAATGTTCGCATGTCAACGAAATGTTGTGAAAATATATAGGCTGAGGGCGCTTTCATCTCCCCCATGAATGAGGGAGAATTCCCGCGCTATTACTTAAAGAATGAAGGGTAAGCTGACGGGGGGACGTTTTATTTCTCCCCATCCGATGGCCCTTCAAGCTTCCTCAGCCCGTCGATATAGCTGATAAGCCTCTTCTTAGAGTCCGGATCAAGTTCTGAAAGCATAGATAAGATCATAAGATCTTCCGCGGTGTATTTTGGGGGCTCTTCCGGTATTTCGTTCCCAAAGAAATCTGAAAGAGTTATTCCAAAACCGCTACATATCTTTCTAAGAGTGGGAACTGTCGGCTCGTTGTTCCTTTGGAAAAGATTGTTAAGGCTTGTGGGCGGTATGTCGGAGACCTTGGCTAAGTGGTACAGGCTCCAACCTCGGCTTTCAAGCATTTTGCTTATGCGTATCAATGACTCATTCGTTATATTGCTGTTATAGCTTCTTTTATTTATCTTTTTTTCTTTCGTATCCATATATTTACCTCCATTTTTTATAATTTTGCCATAAATGAAGGTGGAGACAAAAGTGCTCATAAGAGTTATAAAAATCGGATAAAAGCCCCAAACTATAACTCAAAAGAGTTGTAGTTTGGGGCGTAAATATAGTTATTCTTATCCTTAGGGCAGCTGATCATTGAAAACGGAGGTCTGTTCTAAGTTCAATTTCATCTATAGATTTCACAAATGCTTTACTTGTTTTTTTAATTATCCACATATATACTGTATCATAGCAGTATTGTTTTGTACAATACGGACAAGGGGGATTTCTTATGGAAAAAAAGATATGTTTACCTAAAGCATCTTTATTTGCAGTAGCACTTCTCAGCATTATTCTGATATGTACAACAGGCAGTTTCGCGGCCGAAGGTGATGTTAAGTATTCGGGTGACTGCGGCAGCTATGTGCAGTATACGGTGACGGAAAAGGCAGACGGAACCTATCTGCTTTCGCTTACAGGCGAAGGAGATATGTACGACTGGATGCTTCCGGACAGTCAGGCATGGAAAAACTATCGCGACTCCATAAGCCAGATCGTTATAGGCGAAGGCATTACGGGAGTAGGAGTCTTTTCCTTTTATAACCTTGAGAATGCGGTAAGCGTTACTCTGCCTTCAACGCTCACAAAAATAGATGATTACGGCTTTTACGGATGCGGCTTTACGGCGATCACGCTGCCCGCAAAGCTAAAGAGCATCGGCTTTAAGGCATTTGAATCTTCAAAAGTTCAGAATATTCAGATTCCGGCAAGTGTTGAGATGATAGACGGCAGAGCCTTTGCAAATACGCCTTTTGGCGATGCGCTTTCGGGCGAGTTTGTAATGCTCGGTGACTCCGTGCTTTATAAATATAACGGCACGAGCGAAAAGGTCACCATACCGGGTACTGTTAAGCATATAGCGGGGAGCGCTTTTTCATCAAATTCGAGCGTTAAAGAGGTCGTTATACCGTCCTCTGTCACATCCATCGGAAGCGAAGCATTCTATAACTGCTCAGCGCTTGAAAAGGTGACGATACCTGAAACAGTAGGGTCCATAGGCAGGGATGCATTTAAATATACCCCTTTTATAGAAACACATACCGAAGATTTCATAATACTGGCGGGACATATCCTTTATAAATATCAGGGAACGGACGTATCGGAAGTAACTATTCCGGCGGGCGTTGACGTGCTTGCAACAGAATCTGTACTTGACCACAATGAGATAAAGAAGCTCAATCTTCCGTCCAAGCTCGTCACAATAGAAGCGGATGCCCTTGCAGGGACCTGCAATATGGACTATATCACCATTCCCGCAAGCGTTAAGAATATTGGCAAGAATGCGGTGGGATTTACAAAATCCACCACATATGTCTACGGCCGTTCAAGGTCTTCCATGGCCATAGTGTGCAAGACCGGAAGCGCCGCAGCAACATATGCATCAGGTAACTATTTTACTGCCATTTACTCTGACAAGCTTTCCGGCTCCTGCGGTGAAAACGCGAAATATAAAGTGGATCTTGACGCGGGCACGCTTACCGTAAGCGGAAGCGGCGCCATATATGATTATTCATATTATTCAGACAATATCGCACCATGGCGCTCGGCTTCAAAATTCATAAAGAAAGTAACCGTAAAAAGCGGCATCACCGGCATAGGCAATTACAATTTCTATTACCTTTCAAATGTAGAAACATTCACACTTGCTGACAGCATAGCAAGCATCGGAAACAACGCTCTTTACGGATGTACGGCGGTAACTTACTTTAAGATCCCTGCAGGGGTCACAAACCTGGATAATAGCGGTATCAACTCGTTTTCAGCTCTTGCTGCATACCGCGTAAGTACCGGAAATACCGCTTTTTCCGTATCAGGCGGAGTATTATACAGCGCAGATAAGAGCATACTTATATCATATCCAAAGGGCAAGACGGATAAGACTGCATTTACCGTTCCTGCATCTGTAAATAAGATCAAAGGCTATGCGCTTTCAAACGGCAGTCTCGAAAAGATAACCGTTCAGTCTGATGCCTGCACGATAGATGGCTACGCATTCAGCGGCGGGGGCAAGCTTAAAAGCATAACATTTAAAGGAACAGCTCCCGCATATAACAATTATTCATATTATAATATTCCCTCGGACGCAGTCGTTTGCTATGACTCGACAAATGCGGGCTGGGCAGAATATATTCAAAAGTCCTTTTATGACTTTTCAAAGACAAGATTCAAGGACATGGCGGAGATCGCCGCGGGCACTGTAAGGCTTTCTGTTACATCTGCCAAAGTAAGATGCGGTGACGAGCTTTCTCTTGCCATAATAGGCGATACCGTAGATGAATCATATTTTACATGGACAAGCTCCGCACCCCTTGTTGCCATAGTTGATGGTATGGGTAAGGTGACGGGCGTAAGTGCCGGAAAAGCAACCATAAGCGCAGTCAGCCTTGACGGCACGGTCACTCTTAAATGCACTGTTACAGTCACCGGCGCGCTCGTGCTTGCAGATCATGAAAACATAACGCTTCCCGCGGATACCATCACCTTTAACAGCATCTCATCCATATGCGAGAATTTTGCGGTAGACGGAATAGACGGACAGTTCATTTTAGATAAAAATATTTTGAAATTCCTGTCTTACTATACGATGGATGTTACCCCTGTGCTTACGCTTCCCGTATCAACGGATGCATATGTAAAGGATGGCAGGCTTTATGTCTGCGGAACGGAAAGTTCTGCCGCAACAGTATATGTATACGATCTTAAGACGCTTAAGGGCAGCAAGGTTGTAAGCATGTCAGGCGAAAACGCTCTGTCCGTATGCGCGGACGGAAGCGGACGCATCTATCTTGCAACCTCATCTTCCGGCAAATACTATATCCACCTCTTTGATAATAAAGGGGCAGAGCTTTCAAAGACCGAAACAGGGCACAACATTTATTCTATAGGCGCGGTAGATGACACCAACGGAAATGTATATTACGAAGGTTACTGGAACTGGCGATATTGGGGTTATGACCACGATGTAAGAACACTCTATATCTGCAATGTCAACGATAATGTCATATCTGCGCCTCTTCAGGTAAAGGGCGTTGTAAGCACCTATGATGAAGACCTAAGCATGCAGATACTGAAATCTTCAACGGAAGGTTCAATAGTGTTTGGGCAGTGTTATTACAGCGAGTTACGCGACAATATTTCGCTTTTCGCCGGGAAATATCTTTTCTGTAACGAAGGATTACTGGGAAGAATAAGTCTGTTTGACTCAAATAACTTTGTTTACGGCGCTGAAGGCAATCAGGTGGCACTTTCATATACCCGCAGCTGTTTCGACACAAACAATACAGATTCAAGCCGTGTTGAAAGCGTCGGCACAAGGACTGCATACCTTCAAGGCAGCAACACAGCGCTTATATACATGAACGATAAAGTGATCTACGGAATCGATCCGGACCAAAATAAGCTCAAGTACATTATCGAGACCGCACATCCCGTTTTTGCACTCAATGTATATAAGAACTATGTCGTTGCAACCGAAAAAGAAGACGGCGTATTTTACATAGAACTGATCAAATGGTCAGAGCCAACGGCTATTACAGCTACGGTTCCAAAGAAGACCCTCGAAGTAGCTGAAACGGTAGATATAACCGTTACGTCCGATTCGACGCTTTCCTGCACCTATGAATTCTCAAGCAGCGATGACAAGACTGTCGGTGTGACCGATGGCGGCAAGATAATCGGCGTAAAGCCCGGCAAGGCTGTCATAACAATAACAGAGCCTGTTTCGGGGGCAACGGCTAAGATAAACATCACTGTCAAAGAATCGGCAGTGACCACACCCTCTGTCGGAAAAGTGGTATCAAACGGAACAGTGACTGATAATGTTTCGGACAATAATTATTCTACCTGGGCAAATGTTGTTAATTCATATCTGTATGAAAACGCGGACGGCAGCTTTACAAGAGTGGAATATACGTGCGGCAGCGTTCTGGTAGAGACATACGACAGCAGCTTTAAGAAAAAGACCTCCCGCAACATAAGCGCAGAACTTCCGCTTTTCGGAGGCTTCTTTGCAGGGGCCGATAACAACTATCTTGTTTTCGGGCAGAGAAACGATGAAGAATCAGACGGGAAAGAAGTCCTTAGAGTAGTAAAATATTCAAAAGACTGGACCAGGATAAGCAGCTGCTTAGTAAAGGGCGCAAATACATATATTCCGTTTGACGCGGGATCATGCCGCATGGCAGAGACGGACGATCTTCTGTATGTATACACATGCCATGAAATGTATCAGTCATCGGACGGCTATCATCATCAGGCAAATATGACATTCATGATAGACAAATCGTCAATGACGATTTTGGATTCGTATTATGATGTGATGAATCTTGGATACGGCTATGTAAGCCATTCCTTCAACCAGTTTATTCAATCGGACGGAGAAAAGATCTACCGCGTGGACCACGGCGATGCGCACCCGAGAGGTGTTTCGTTTACAAGCGTTGATGCCGGCGACAATGTGACTGCCGTAAGGGTATACGGTACCATTTACGGAATAAATGGCTACGAGGGCGCAAATGCAACAGGCGTATCCGTGGGCGGATTTGAGATATCTCCCGAAAACTGTCTCGTGGCGATAAACAGTGTCGATATGTATGATGCGTCCGTCTATTCGGCATACGGAAAGAGAAACATTGTCGTTATTTCGGGCCCTAAGGCAGGCGGTAAGTTTAGCAGCAATATGCTGACAAACTATACCTCAGAAGACAGCATAACCGTAAAGACTCCCCACCTTGTAAAATATAACGATTACATATTTGTAATGATGTGGGAGGAGACCGATTCGGCTACAGGAAATATCTATACAAGGATCGCCCTTATTTCGGATACCGGAAAACAGATATCAGACTCCTATGCCCTTAAATGCAGGCTTTCGGACTGTAAGCCGATAGTTACCGAGGACGGTCTTATCACCTGGTATGTTACCGACGGAAACGAGATCGATTTCTATCAGTACAACCCCTATGATCTCACATCACATCAGCTGATCGTTCCCGAAAGCACCACAAGGAGCGTCACTAGGACATTCGGAGATTCATCTCAGGCGATAGAAACATATAAAGAGATCGGAGTACCCATTACATATGTATCTTCAAACGAAAACATAGTTAAGGTAACAAGTGACGGCGTGATGTCATTTGTCGGAGTCGGAAGCGCAGATGTCACCATATCCGTTGCCGAGACCGATAAAAACTTTGCGGCCTCATCTGTGATCCATGTTACGGTTAATAAGGTCAACATCGAAGATGTGGCGACCATAACGGTAAACGGAACATATGTATATACGGGCTCAGCCATAAAGCCTTCCATAACCGTAAAGCGCGGCACAAAGGTGCTTACGGAAAACACCGATTATGTGGTGGCAGTATCAAATAACATAAATGCCGGTCAGGCCACAGTCACCATAGCCGGACGCGGAAATTATAAGGGCTCGGCCTCAAAGACATTTACCATACAGAAAGCAGCACATACACTTACATGCCCTGATAAGATTTCTATAAGTTGCGCTGAAACCACCAAGAGCATCGGCGCAAAGGGCAGCGGCCAGATCACATATTCATCATCAAATACAGGCATAGCGGCAGTATCCGCAAACGGTGTCATCACCAAAAAGGGCACGGGCTCTGCCGTAATTACGGTACTTATTGCCGGAGATGCAAACCATAACCAGGCAAAAGCCACGGTAAATGTAGACGTAGTATACAGCCACTCGATCGAAACGGTAAAAGGCAAGGCTGCGACCCACACAGAGACGGGCCTTACAGACGGAAAGGTCTGCAGGGTCTGCGGATATGAGGAAATAAAGCAGCAGGTGATTCCCGTGCTTGCAAATCCGTACACGGACGTTGCTGCAGGAAAGTATTACACGAATGATATTCTGTACCTTTTGGACAAGGGCATAATGAGCGGCCTTAATAAAACTACATTCGGAGTCGGCAAAAATATCGTCCGCGAAGATGTGGTTGTCATAATCCACAGGATGGAAGGAACGCCTGCAGCTGCAAAGAAAGCATCCTTTACGGATGTGCCCGCAGGAAAGTATTATACCGATGCCGTGAACTGGGCATGGGCAGAGGGCATTGTCACAGGTTACAACAAGAAGACCTTCGGAAAAGGGGACAACATTATCCGTCAGGATTTCATAAAGATCCTTTACGGTTATGCAAAATGGAAGGGCTATGACACTTCTGCGCCTGCCGGAAAGTACAAGGAAAAAGAAGATGCATCCCAGGTATCGGCCTACGCGGTAGAAGCAATGAACTGGGGCTATGCAAACGGCTTTATCGGAAACGGAAGCCCCTTCAGACCCAAAGAAGAGATAAGCAGGCAGGATGCCGCGACCATCATAGCAAGATTTTTAAGAAAGTACACTTAAAAAAATAAAGGGAATGAAAATGACACCCGGGGACGGATACCGGGTGTCATTTTCGTCATTTGATACCGAATCTTAATTCATTCGTTTTTTCTGTATCAAGTCTTGTCGTTATGCCGTTAAATATCGCACCGGCTATTTCATCTCCGGGCAAAGAATGGGGAGCCTTATCAAAGCCTTTCAGCTTTAGTGCCAGTTCCATATTTGTCCCGTTCTCACCTGCGGAAACAGAAAGGTCTGCGCTGCTTTCGGGATGATCTTTAATATAGGGGATAAGGCTGTTTACGGACAGCTCTTCAACCGCAAGCTGACAGTTCCTTGAGGCCTTTTTGCCGAGCATCTGGCGCATGCAGAATTCCTCAAGGCTTCCCATAAGACCATAGATATCGGTCGATTCGGCATTCAGCCGGTAATTCCAGTCGAGTATCCTGAATATGAAATTCCTTGTAGCTTCCTTTTGGGGATCTGTAAATATCTGCTCGGGTGTTCCTTCTTCATATATCATGCCTTCATTCATGAAAAGTATTCGGGAGGAGACATCCTTTGCAAGGCGCATCTCATGTGTGACGATCAGCATTGTGAGACCTGTTTTGGCAAGGCTTCTTATTACCGCTAAGACCTCCGATACCATCGTGGGGTCAAGAGCGGAAGTGGGCTCGTCAAAGAGCAGGATATCGGGATGCATGGCCAGTGCGCGGGCAATGGCAACCCGCTGTTTCTGACCGCCCGAAAGCTCGTCGGGGTAGCTTCTTGCCTTGCCCTCAAGGCCGACCTTTGAAAGCACGATCATGGCCTCATTATAGCTTTCCTTTGCGCTTTTGCCAAGAAGGTCCTGCTGGGGCATCATGATGTTTTCTATAACGGTCTTGTGGGCAAAAAGATTGAAAGACTGGAAGACCATGCCCATCTTTTTCCTTAAGGTGGGCAGGTCGGCATCTTTTTTGCATACATCGATCCCGTCTATGACTATTGAACCCGAAGTCGGAGTCTCAAGGCGGTTAAGGCACCTTAAGAGAGTGGATTTGCCGGTTCCGGAAGGTCCGATGATGCTTATGATTTCGCCCTTTTCTATGGAAACGGTCACGTCCTTTAAGGGGATGATATCGGAATACTCTTTTCTAAGATTCTGTATTTCTATAAGACTCATTTAATCCACCCCCTTTATCTTCCTTGCGTCATGCTTTTTTAAAGAGATCTTTTGTATCCGCCTGATCATCTTCAGGCTAAGACATGTGAGAAGGAAATAGATAAATGCAATGGACAGCAGTGGAAAGAATGCTTCCATGGTCCGGCTTCTTATAAGGTCGCCGGCGCGCGTAAGATCAAGCACCGTAATATATCCGGCTACGCTGGTCTCCTTTAAAAGTGTCACAAACTGCGTGCTGAGCAAAGGAAGATAGAGCTTTTTAGCCTGAGGCAGAACGACTTTTCTAAAGGCGGCGCTTTCGGTGTAGCCAAGAGCCAGAGCAGCTTCCCTCTGTCCGGGGTCTATTGCGGTCGTGGCATTCCATATGACTCCGTATGCGCGTGAGGCAAATATAAGGGAAAAGCCGATGATGGCAACTATCACCGCGGGTATGTCTATATGTCCGAAAAAGACATAATAAAATACCATAAGTATTACAACGACAGGTATACCGGTTATCAGGGAGTTGAAAGCATTTATAAAGGCAGATGCGACCTTGTTGCCGCGCCTTTTTAGGAATACAAGCGAAAAACCCAGTGCGGTGCCTGTAACGCCTGACATAACGGCCATAAGCAGCGTCATTCCCATTCCCGATGCGATCATCTGCCATCTGCCGCCGGTTATAAATGTTCGCTTAAAGCTTGTCGCAAGACCGGCAAAAAAGCCTTCGTTACTTTCATCGGCAGAGGTCGATCTTGTTATCAGCACGAATGCGGCGGGGTAGTGCTCTATAAAGTCTACAAGCTCCCTGCGCTCATTGGTTATTATGATCGATCCGCATCCTATATCCGACCTTCCGGCCTGTACCTCCGCCATTACGGAGGCGAAGTCCATTCCCTTTATCTCAAGATGGTAATCAAGATCTTCGGCCATGATCATCAAAAGCTCGATCTCAAATCCGACAAGATTGCCGTCATCACCTACATAGCACATGGGCTCAAGCGTGTCGCAGGTGGCTATCTTTATAGTGCCGTTTTTACCGGGCCATGTCTGATCTGACAGATATTTTTTGCTTGTGTCGCTTCCGGTCCATTTTTCCCAAAGCTCGTCTATTTTTTCCTTGCTTATCCTGTCAAAAGCCGCCTGCCATTCATCGCGTCTTTTGTCACCCTTTGCAAAGGCAAATCCGAAATTCGATTCACCGAGGTTTTCGGGAAATAAGGCAAGCGAGCTGTCACGGTTCACATGAAGAGCGGCAATGGCGTTGTTCATAAGTATGGCATCGACTTTTTTGCTCTTTATCGCAAGAACAGCATCGGGCATGCTTGCAAAATAAACGACTTCCTTTATGCCCGGCTCCTTGCTCTTTACAAGCTCTTCAAAAGGAGCTCCAGTAAGCATGGATACGGTCTTTCCCTTAAAGTCTGAAAATGTTTTAAGTTCAGACTCTGCGTCACCGTCCGCAAATACACCTGCCGGAACGAGCAGTATCAGACACAGGAAGATGATGATTGATCTGTATATCTTTTTCATATCAAATTCTTGCCGGCCATATCAGGCCATCTCCTTTGCAAGTGCTTTTATCTGATCGATGTTTTCCTGCGTCAGGTCGCCCTTTATCTTTACAGAGTTCTCTGTATATTCGATACCTTTTGCGCCTTCAAGCATCTTTTTCATAATATTTGCGGCCACGGGCGCCCAGGCACCGTTTTCTATAAGACCGACCTTCCGGTTGCAGAAATTATGCTCTGTAAGGGTGTTGATAAATGTCTTCATGAACGGGAAGATATCGCCATTGTATGTCGTTGTGGCAAGAACTATGCGTCCGTATCTGAAAGCGTCTTCAACCGCCTCTGCCATATCGCATCTTGCAAGGTCATTTAATGCTGCTTTGCAGCCCATGGCCTCAAGTTCATCTTTAAGAAGTTCCGCAGCTCTCCCCGTATGTCCGTAGACAGATGTATAGAATATGGCCACGCCGTTTTTGTCAGGCTCATATTTTGACCACATGTCATAGAGCGTAAAGTATTCTGAAAGGTCACCTGTAAGCACGGGCCCGTGAAGAGGGCAGATGGTCTTTATATCAAGAGCGGCTGCTTTTTTTAGCACATTCTGGACCTGCATGCCGAACTTGCCCACGATACCGAAATAGTATCTTGCAGCCTCGCATGCCCATTCCTCATCGGTGCCGATCGTACCGAACTTTCCGAATGCATCGGCAGAAAACAGCACTTTATCCGTATGGTCATAGGAAAAGATAACTTCCGGCCAGTGCACCATAGGTGCGGCAATAAAAGAAAGCTTATGCGCACCGAGTGAAAGCTCATCGCCTTCTTTTACCAAAACTTTTCTGTCCGCATAGTCGTTTTTGCAAAAGGCTTTCATCATCGGGAATGCTCCGGCAGATGAAACTATCTTCATTTCGGGATATTTTGCCATAGCCTCCTTTAAGGCGCCGCTGTGATCGGGCTCCATGTGATGAACGATCAAATAGTCGGGCTTACGGCCGCAAAGAGCTTTGTCAAGCTTTTCAAGCCATTCATCCGTAAAGCTTTTATCCACCGTGTCAAGCACTGCGATCTTTTCGTCAAGTATCACATAGGAATTGTAACACATCCCGTTCGGAACGTCATACTGTCCCTCAAAAAGATCGATCGCTTTATCATCCACGCCTATATAAACGATATCCTTTGTTATGTCCATTTCATGTCTCCTTATGTTTTTTTTGTATTTGTTTCATATTTGTAACTATTCAGAACCATGCAGGAATGACCGGACGAGTCATGCCACGCATGAACTCGGCCGGTTATTTATGCATGGTTCTAATAGCAGACGTCCGTCACATGAGCAAAAACCGATGCCTTTGGCAGAGGTTTTGCGAATGTGATGGGCGGGTGCTGAATAGTTACTCATGCTTTACATTATACACCCTTTAGAGCTTTTTTTATACATGTTTTACTCAAAAAATCAAGAAAAATTGACAGATATATGTTATAGTAGGTACAGTTAAAGGATCCTTATCGTACTCTTTAAAACACATAAAGATAAGAAAGTCATTGTTTTTTATCTTTATCTATGTTACGATCGTGGAATGTAAGATTTTACTTTCTTTACCCATGAGTGGAAGATTAATGACCCGCAGGTGAGAGCAGATCTTGAAAAGATATGCCGCCTGGCAGATAAAAAAACATTGAATTTCATTTGACGAGAGGAATTACATATGACCAAGACAGAATGGTATTCTGCGCTTGCAGGGGCAGGATATATAGCAAATGACAGTATCATATATACACTTATGAATGCGATGCTTCTAAAGGTGCCGATCCTTGTGGAAGGCGCCCCGGGAGTAGGTAAGACAGAGCTTGCCAAGGCAGTCTCAAAAGCACTTGACCTGCCGCTTCTTCGAGTGCAGTTTTACGAAGGCATACAAAACCGCGACATCATGTATGAATATGATTATGCGAGGCAGATGCTTACTACGCTTGCGCTGCAGTCAAATATAGAAAAGGGAACGGACGGCCTTTCAATAAAGGATGCGCTTGATGCCATAAAGGATCAGGTGGATATCTACGACGAAAGCTTCCTGATACAAAGGCCTCTTCTTGCCGCAATAAACGGTAATGGCAGAAAAGTGTTGCTGCTCGACGAAATAGACAAGACAAGCGAAGAGACGGAATTTGCCCTTCTAGAGCTTTTAAGCGATTTTTCAATGTCCATCCCCGAACTTGGGAAAACGGTGGTCTGCCCCGAAGATCAGATACCGATAGTATTTCTGACATCCAATAATGCAAGGGAGCTTTCGGATGCACTAAGGCGACGCTGCCTTTACCTTTATATGCCGGATAAGACTACCGCAGAGCTTGCCGATATCATAAGAAGCAAGGCAGAGGTATCGGAAAAGTTTTCGCATTCAGTCGCAGAGCAGCTTCAAGAGATAAGGGAGCTTGATCTAAAACAAAAGCCATCCGTTGCGGAAGGAATAACATGGGCAAAGATACTAAAGGATAATTTCGGCGGCAGGGAAGATGCATCGGGAGCAGACTATTCTCCATATGCAGGTGCTTTAGCCAAAAATAAGGGAGATCTTGAAGTCGTGACAAGATTTTTATCGGGTCAGGAAGAATAAATAAAGAAAGGTAGAAGTTATGGTATATTCGTGCGAAAATATAACAGAAAAATATCAGGACTTCTGCCTTTCTTTTTATAATGAACTCAGGGAGAAATACGGGTTTAAACTCTCTGCGCAGGAGCTTTTGAATTTCTTTAAAATATCCGAAAACATAGATATATCGGACGAAAACTCCGTAATGGAAAATATGAAGATGTTTTTCTGTCACACCGCGGAAGAAGTAAGGCTTTTTCCGGAAATATTCAAAAGTTTTTATTACAGCGAAGAACTCGGCAGAAAGATAGAAAACACCATTGCAAGAAAAAGAGCGGGACATAACAGTAAAAATGTATTCCTGCAGAAAAAACAGACCTCATCCGTCGGGGCTGCATCGCTAAAACTCACGCCGCCGGATTTTAAATGCGAACGCTTTTTTGCAAGCTTTGAAATGGCGGAAGGCATCTGCGAATATTCTTCTTTTATTCATGCAGGGTTTCTTAACCTTTATGATGATTTCGCAAGGGCGGCCGAGACGGAATATGACCCCAGGGGGATAGTCGAAAGCATAAATGACGATCTGTTAAGATTCGTCTCGTTTTGCAAAAAGGTTCTTGACGACCCTTCAAGATTTGCTGCAAAAGCCCAGGAGATATCGGCCTTTTTCCAGATGATCATCAGAAAAAATGACGAGGAAGAGGAAAGCGAAGAGGAGAAAGAAGAAAAAACGGATGAAAACGAAGCCGTCAGAGGGACGATCGATATCTTAGAAGACGACCGAATCCCTATGGCAAAGGATCTTTGCAAAAAGGATCTGAGGCTTCTTACAAAGAAAGACATAGAGCTGATCAAAAGATATATAAGCGAAAACGCACATAAGCTGAAAGGCCGTATAAACAGAAATCAAAGCAGCACAGGCAAGCGTGAATTTGACATAAAGACCACCATTAAAGGCTCATTTAAAACCGGGATGATCCCCATATATCTTTCCTTTAAAGAACCGGGAAAACGTAAAGTCAAGATAGTATGCATGCTTGATATATCGCCTTCGTGCATATCTGCCGCAAGCATTCTGATATACCTTCTCCATGCCCTTGAAAGCAGCTTCAAAGGAATGTCAGTGTATTCGTTTGCGGACTCGGCAAACGATATAACCCCCATGCTAAGGGCCGAGACGGCAGAAAGCTGTATCTCCAAAATGGCCGAAGCTTCAAAGGGCAGCATCAGTGACTATACGCTTGCTTTTGAAAGCTTTAACAATGTACATTTTCATGAGATCAAGAAGAATACGGTTTTTTTGATACTCGGAGACATGAGAAATAATTACCGTCGTTTTAAGAAGGAAGGCCTTGCAAAGATACATTCAAGAGTTATTTCGGGCAGGGGAAAGGTCATACTGTTAAATACTGACCCCAAACGCAGATGGTACAAGGACGATTCGATTTTAAAACAGGCCGAGAGCAGTATCGATGAGATATATGAAGTAAGAACTGTTGACGATATAATTAAGTTTTTGTCGAATCTGTCATTATAGGATAAACAAAAAAGCGCCCTGGGGCGCTTTTTTGTTTATCCGTAGATCATCTGTTTCATAAGAGTAGAGGCAGATCTGAAATCTACTCCCGTAAGGGCATAATCAAGAAGCGGATCCATATAATAATTTCCGTCTTCGGGGATCACCTGTGTCTCAAGCGTATATGTGCAAAGAGTGGGAAGCATTCTGATCAGCTGTGAAAAATCTGCCGCTTTAAGATTGTGCTTCACATTTGGCATGGCGACTACAAAAAATGCCAAAAGATCGGGGAATGACATAGTCTTGATCTTTTCAAACATCTTTGTGAAAAGGACCCTTTGTCTTGCGGTTCTGTCAAAATCTCCGTTTCCGACACCCTTTCTTACTCTGCAATATCCCATTAGGTGGTATCCGTCAAGATGTGATATGCCTGCGGACGTAATGCCGGGGGTGATCTCTACTTTATATTTTCTCTGCATTTCTGTTGCCAGATTATTGACACCTTCCACCTCGGCTTCCTTTACATCGATATCAAGACCGCCAAGGGCATCAAATATATTTGCCATCTGGTTGAATTTAACAAATGCATAATTATCAATGTGGACGCCGTATTCCTTTTCAATTATCCTTGCGGTAGCCTTAGGACCTCCAAAACGGAAGGCATTGTTGAATTTCAGCATCCCGAGATTGTTCATTTCCATGAAAACATCGCGGAGCAGAGATGTGAAAACGATCTTTTTGTCTGTCTTGTTTATCGAAACAAGAATGGTGGCATCGGAATAACTGTGATAGTCGATACCCATCATCAGGATATTTATGACATCCTTTTCTTTGGGCTCTGTGTTCTTTATCATTCTCGAGATCATTATGGCGGCTTCGGCTCTTGAAATGGGCTGATCGGGCTTGAAAAGAGAACCCTGTCCCATTATTCCGTTTGAATAGCACCACTTGACTGCCTCAAGGGCATAATCAGAGATCTTGTCGTAGTCTGCGACTGCCTTGTATGCTTCATCATCTCCCGGAAGAGAAGGCCTTCCAAGATATTCGCAGGTGTTGTAGATCATTATAGCGAAATCCTGACGGGTCGCATTCTCAAGCGGCTTGAATTTCCCGTTGTCGTATCCGAAGAAAATGTCCGTGGATACTGCCCATTCAACCGCCTTTGCAAAGTAATTATTTGCATAAACATCGGAAAATGTTCCTGTGATCTGTGTGTCGGGCTCTCCGGCAAGTCTCCATAGCGTAACCAGGGTATCACATCTTTTTATATTTCCCGCAGGATCAAATGTAGTTGCTGTCGTTCCCTTCATCAGCCCGCAGTCATAAACATATTGTATTCCATCCCTTGCCCAGCCGTATGACGAAATGTCCGTGAAAGGCAGGTCAGCAGCCTCGGTAGGTGAGGGGGCAAATGCAACTGTGCCGATAGCAAGTGCAAAAGCTAAAATGGCAACAAGTGCTTTTTTTATAGTATCTTTCATATTCACTCTCCTTAAAAGAATCATTCCTGATGTTTTTTTCATCTCCTATCTATTATACAATATGGAAAGAGTATTATCAATTAAAAGTTGATAAGAATCAGGCTATAATTCCGCCCTTTACGGTCATCGATACTTTCAGATTCGGAACATCAAGGTCTGATATTTCAAGAGGATTGTCACTCAGTACCACAAGATCGGCGCGCTTTGTCATGGTAAGGCTTCCCTTTGCAAGGTCCTCAAACAAGGCATATGCGGCAAAAAGCGTCTGCGAAAGAAGAGCCTGGTCCGTATTTATTGTCTGCTCTGTGCCCTTTATATGCCCGCCTACGGCTCTGTTTACAGCCATGTTCATGGCATCTACGGCATCTTTAGCGCTCCCATGTGAAATAGCAAAAGCCAGGCCTCGCCTTACTATATCCCTTGCAGGATAGATGTTTTCGCTGCCGCCCGCATTTTCCGAAAGCCGACAAAGGTCAAGGCAGGGAACGAATCCAAGCGACTGCAAAAGAGTCAGCTTATCGCCTGTAAGCTCTCTAAGCCCGCAAATGATGGGCCTTAAGTCCTCAAAGATCTTTGGCTTCTCGTTTCCGTCCTCGTCCGTCTTGCTTCCGTTAACAGCTATAAGCGCATCTCGATAGGCATTAAGCACCTTTTCTATAGAAGCAGTCGTATCCGCCTGAGAAAGCACCTGCTGATGCTTTGAGATATGGCTTATATAAAGCTCCTTAAGAGAAGCTTCCGGCGTCATATCATCCACATATATGCTTACCCCCGCAAGCCTTATATGCCCATCATAATCGTTATATACAGGCATTTTTTCCGGCAGAAGAGCACTTGCGCTTTCCTCAAGATATATAGCCGCATCGACTCTAAGCTCGCCCTTTTTGTCTGCTTCTTTAAGAGTCTCAAGGTCAGCGGCCGAAATATTCCTTACCCCGACCGTCGTTATACCTTTCTTCAGGTATTCGTCCGAAAGCCTCTCAAAGCCATCTTCTTTTCCCCTTTCAAAAAAGTCTCCGAACAGACTGAAAAAACCCGGCACAAGTGTCTTCCCCGAAAGATCGTGGTATTCCGCCTCCGGAGCAAGCTCCTTTAAAATAAAATCATCCGCCGACGCCGTTATCGTCCCGTCCGTTATCAGCACCGCGCTCATATTCGGAATCTTCTTGTCCTGTGTTACATATTTGCTTGTTTTTAAGATCAGTTGTTTCATTTGGCTGCCTTTCTATTTATGAAAATCATCACAGTATAATTTACTCAAAAAATGTGCTTATGTCAATTTTTAATTACACGTCCCCCTGACATACTTTTTTCATAATTTTATGGAATAACTCCGCCATTTATGATATTATATACACTATAAACAGGGCATAAGCCCACAAAATATAAACGGGAGGTTATCTTATGGAAAAAGTGGTAGAGTTTTTAAAGGAAGCGGGAGCATACTATCTTGCAACGGTAGAGGGGGATCAGCCGCGCGTAAGGCCCTTTGGCACGGCACATGTGTTTGAAGGAAAGCTTTATATTCAGACCGGCAAGGTAAAATCTGTCTCAAAGCAGATCCATGCAAATCCCAAGGCCGAGATATGTGCCTTCAAGGACGGCAGATGGCTCAGGGTCACCGGTGAGCTTGTTGAAGATGACAGAAGAGAGGCAAGGGTATCTATGCTCGAGGCATATCCATCTCTTAAAGCGATGTATTCTCCTGATGACGGAAATACAGAGGTATTTTATTTTGAAAATGCCGTTGCAACATTCTATTCATTTACGAGCGCTCCCGAGTCTTATACTTTATAAAAAAGGAACAGTGATAGAAAATGAGAATCAAAAGAACTGTTGTTATATTGGCAGTGATTACCGCTGTGATATGTCTTTGTGCATGCGGAGGAGATAAAAAGAAAAATGCGTCGATAACGTCAAATTGGCGTTTCGTGCAATCGACAGTAAACGGCAAGACAAATACGCGAGATGACTTTTCGCTTATTGACGAAAAAGATCTGCCTGCTTTTAAATGCAGTGAAGGTAAGACATGTGTCTTTTCTTTAAATGGGAAATCGCACAAAGGATATGTCAGCGAAAAAGACGGAATATATCTGATAAGCTTTGATGATACCGACAGAACAATGCAGGCGGTTATAGAAGACAAGCTGATGACACTGACAAATGACAAGGGTACGGTTACTATTATTTTTGCTGTAGAGTAGCAATAAATAGGGGGGCTTATGAAGAAAGAAAAAAGCGAAACATCCACGCGCGATATGAGAGGCAATATAAGCCTTATCTTTAACATCCTTATAGTCGCTTTTACCATAACAGGCACGGTGATAATGATGGGAAAAGCCGCAAACGGTACCGGGCTCACTTCGTCGGGCCTGGAAAATCTGAAATACTATACAGTCCTTTCAAATGAATTCTGCGGCCTTGTGGCGCTTTTGTGGATCGTTTGCAGACTGTTAAAGATCAAATTCCCGGCGGTCTTAAAACTCATTGCGGTAACAGGTGTTGCCTTAACATTTTTTATGGTAGCATGTTTCCTTGCGCCCACGTATCCCGATATGAATATGTATGCCGGCGGAAATTTCTGGTTCCACCTTGTGGTGCCTGTGACAGCCATGGCCGAGTTTCTTCTCCTTAAGACGGATACAAAGATCCCGTTTAAAGCCACATTCATTGCGGCGTCTTCATCATTTGTATACGGCATCTGCTATGTTATAAACATACTTATAAACGGAATAGGAAAATGGCCCGATACAAACGACTGGTACGGCTTTTTGAACTGGGGATATTTTATAGGTTTCGTGATATTTGTATGTACCCTTCTTTTGACATGGGCAGTCGCCTGTCTTTTAAGATTCCTTAACCTTCTTATTGCCACATTTTTGGGAAGCAGACCCAAAAGAGCAGGAGGAAAGGATAAATGATAACAGAAGAGATAAGAAAAGACCTCTTTTCGCTGCAGGATATAAAATACAGGGATTTTCAGGTGAAACTGATACCCGGATGCGAAATCGAAAAGATGATCGGGGTAAGGACTCCCGATCTTAAAGCACTTGCAAAAAAGTATTATAAGATGGATGGAACAGAAGAGTTTCTTCATGATCTTCCCCACAAATACTTTGACGAAGACCAGCTTCATGCATTTATCATTTCTCTGATAAAAGACTTTGAAAGCTGCGTAAAGGAAGTGGACGGATTTCTGCCCTATGTAAATAACTGGGCGACATGCGACCAGATGTCTCCGGTGATATTCAAAAAACACCGCGAAGAACTGCTGCCCCATATCAAAAGATGGATCGCCTCTGACGAGACCTATACCATTAGGTTTGGCATAGGCATGCTTATGCAGCACTTCCTTGATGATGCATTTGATGAGTCTTACCCCGAAATGGTGGCAAATGTAAGCTCGGATGAATACTACGTAAACATGATGCGCGCATGGTATTTTGCCACGGCTCTTGCAAAGCAGTATGAAACCGCACTGCCTTATATAACAGAGTACAGACTCGATGCCTGGACGCATAACAAAACCATAAGCAAGGCAGTTGATAGTTACCGTATAACAGATGAACAAAAGTCCTTTTTAAAAGGTCTCAGGTTGGCAAATAAAAATGGATCTAAATAGCTGGAATATATACCCAAGACCGCAGATGGTAAGAAAAAGCTTTCTAAACCTTAACGGATCATGGGATTTTTGCGAAGGAGGGGAGAATATCCCTTCCTCGTTTGATGAAAAGATCACGGTCCCGTTTGCGATGGAAAGCGCCCTTTCGGGGATCGGACGCAGACATGACAGCAAAAAATATATGTGGTACAGAACCTTTTTTGATTATAAAAGGGATTCTGCTTTTTCGCACGTCTTGTTAAATTGCGGCGGAATAGATCAGACGGCGGATGTTTTTTTAAACGGCATAAGACAGAACTGTCCCCTTGACTTTATTCATGACAGCATCAGGCTTTCAAGCATAAAAGACGGCCGTAACGAGCTTTTGATAAGAGTATATGATGACATAAAAGACCTTGCATACCCTTACGGAAAACAGAGCAATAAGCCTTCGGGCATGTGGTATACGCCCGTTTCCGGCATATGGCAGACCGTGTGGATAGAGGAAGTCCCTTTGGAATATGTCACCGGCCTTAAGATAATTCAAAGAAAGCACGGTGTCGACATACGCATATTTGGCGCAGGGCAAGGCGTAGTAACTCTTAATAACGGTGATAAATATCACGTCAATGACGGCCTTTGCAGGATCAGATTAAAGAATATAAGATACTGGAGCGCAGAAGATCCGTATCTTTACGAATTCACCTTAAGGACAGGCGAAGATGAGATAAGCTCATACTTTGGCATAAGAAGTGAAAGCTTAAAGGAAGCGGGGGGCAGAAAGCGCCTTTGCATAAACAGCCGCCCTGTCTTTTTCCACGGCCTTTTGGATCAGGGATATTTTAAAGACGGCATATATACGCCGGATGCGCCCGTAAGGTATGCGGGCGACATAAAGCTTGCAAAAGATCTTGGCTTCAACATGCTGAGAAAACATATAAAGGTAGAACCGGAGGTGTTTTATTACCTCTGTGACAAGTTGGGCATGTATGTCTTTCAGGATATGGTAAATAACGGTGATTATGCCTTCCTTCGCGATACCATAATACCCACGTTCGGTTTCCAGTGGCTGCCTGATCACAACACACATAAGGACAGAAGGACAAGAAAGATGTTCTGCCTTTATGCACAGAAGACAGTTAAAAGACTTTACAACCACCCAAGCATAGTCTACTGGACGATCTTCAATGAGGGCTGGGGACAGTTCCATTCCACATATCTGTACGAAAAGCTGAAGAAATGGGACCCGGGCCGCTTTGCCGACAGCAATTCGGGTTGGTTTAAATGCGGCAAGAGCGATATATCAAGCTGGCATGTGTATTTCCACAAATTCTTCTTCCCGGTAACGCCCGAAAGTTTTGAAAGGGCAGTGGTACTCTCCGAATTCGGCGGTTATGCATACAAAGTGAAAGGCCATACCCACAATGAAAACAAGCTTTACGGCTATGCAAAATTCAAATCTTTAAAAGAGTACAACAAAGCACTTGAAGCACTGTACGACCGCGATGTGATAGCACATATTCCGGGTGGTCTTTCCGGCGCGGTATATACCCAGCTTTCGGATGTCGAGACCGAAGAAAACGGCATCTGCACTTATGACAGACAGGCCGTAAAGCCTGACAGATCGGTCATGCTCCGCATAAAAGATAAGATCGATGAGGCTATGAAAACAATAGAAGGGTAATAAAGGGAAGAAACGTATTTGCCATTTGCACCGGCAGGGATATAAACCTTTCCATGATACAGGCTGCGGGCTGCGGCATAGCCATGGTTAACGGGGAAGATACCGTAAAGGCGGCCGCAGATATCGTGACAGAAAAGGATAACGATCACGATGGGCTGGCAGATATTCTTATGGATATAATTTCAAAGTGACAAAAAAATAAAAAAAGTATAAACATTATAAACAATTCTTGACCTTGTCCCTTTAATTTGCTAAACTAACCGTAATGTTTTAAAAATCTTTTTTGTATTATTAAGGAGGGTATTATGGGATTATTTGATAAGGCATTGCATGCGGCTCAGACATCAAACAGACCCGGAGAAGGAGCACTTCCTGCAGAGTGGAAGACAAACAGAGTTGTTACACTTGCCTGTGAACCTGAAAATCTTGAAGAACTTAAGGCGGCAGTGGATGTAGCAGACCCCGGCAGCGTTGCCGCATACTGGGTATATGCAGTTACTTGTCTTACCGCAGATTATGACATCGGCATGAGCATGATGAAATATCTTTTTGCGGATCTCGAGCCTTTCGGACGCAGTTTCACAGAAGGCGGAATGAGCGGTAAAGCCGGCTGGGACAGCTATCTCAATGAGAGATTAAAGGATGATGACTATCGCTGGCTCCCCAGAGCATATTTTGAAGGAGCATGCGCATCAAACGGCTTCAATCCTTCAAGACCTCTTACAGTAGAGCTTAAGTTCAATGCTCCCAATACAGAGGCAGCAAACGGACAGTCTTTAGAGCAGCTCGGCAGACTCAACATAATCTACTATGTAGAGAGCAATGCCGCAGGAAATAAGGTAAATATCACTCTCAGCAAGTTTGACGGCAGCGACAGATGGTACGTTACAAGCGGCACATCTTCGTCAGGTCTTTTCTATGATCAGAGGTCGGCTCTTACTGCTGAAGCTAAATCCAAGCTCTATATATAGGCAGTTGACAAACCACTCGCAACCGATAAATGGATAATATGAAAAAGAAGCGTCCGCCGATTAGGCAGATGCTTCTTTTTCTTTGTTTACGATCTTTTCAGCCCACGCTATTGCATCGTCGATATGGGGACGGAAGTTTTCTTCTCCCGCTTTTTCGTAAAAACCGCTCTTTTGCATGGTGGCAAGAGGCTGTTCGTTTACATGCGAAAATATGATCTGAATGCCCGTAGCCTTGCAGCGGTCATAAAACTGCTCTAAGCTATGCATGGCTGTTGCGTCAAGCGCCGGAACGCTTCGCATACGAAGAATGATTGCCTTGGTGTTTTCCGTGTAGTCGATGGAAGCTATACGCTCCGAAGCGCCAAAGAACATGGGCCCGGATATCTCAAATACTCTTACGTGCTTTGGCAGAGCCTTGAGATTCATTCCGTCGGGGTCTTCCTCGGGGTCATAATATTTCCAGCCCTTTATCTGCGTCTCATCGCTCATACGCTTCATAAACAGGATAAGGGCAAGTATCATACCGGCTTCAATTGCGACTACAAGGTCAAATACCACTGTCAGGACAAATGTTACGACCAGAACGGCGATATCGCTTTTGGGAGCCGTCTTGCAAAGGTGGACGAAAGTACGCCACTGGCACATATTGTATGCGACCATGAAAAGTATGGCTGCAATGGTGGGCATGGGAATAAGCCCCGCATATGGCATCAAAACGACAAGAACAAGGATAAGCACTATGGAATGAACCATTCCTGCAACGGGGGTACGGCCTCCGTTTTTTATGTTTGCCGCTGTACGCGCGATCGCGCCCGTTGCGGGGATGCCGCCGAAGAATGCCGAGCCGATGTTGCCGCAGCCCTGCGCTATAAGCTCCATGTTCGATCTGTGGTGCGAATTGATCATACTGTCTGCAACAACGCAGGAGAGAAGTGACTCTATTGCCGCAAGTATCGCAATGGTAACGCCGTCAGATGCGACCGACTTGACGGCATCAAGGGAGAAGTCCGGCATGTGAAAGGTGGGAAGCTTGTTGCTTATCGAATAAAGGTTTTCGATCGTATTTACCGGCATGCCGGTAAACTTTACTATAAGTATGCCCACAATAACAGCGATCAGTGATCCGGGAATCTTTTCGCTTATCTTTGGCCATATGATAAGGATCGCAAGACAGATCACGCCGACCAGTACGGCATACCAGTTGATGGTTCCGAAGTTTGAAAAAACAGCCTTCACCTTGTCGGCGGTCTCTATGGTCACAGTCCCTTCAGGGTAGGTCAGTCCGAAGAAATCTTTAAGTTGTCCAATAAGTATCGTAACGGCTATACCGAAAGTAAAACCTGTTGTTATGGTGTATGGGATGAACTTTATAAGCCCGCCAAGCCTTAAAAGCCCCATGAGGATAAGCAGTACTCCGGCAATGATGGTAGCAAGCATCAGCCCGCTCATGCCGTTTTTGGCAACTATCCCCGCAACTATCGTCGCAAATGCCGCCGTAGGGCCTGCGATCTGGACGCGGCTTCCGCCAAGAAATGAAATGATAAAGCCCGCGACTATTGCTGTGTAAAGGCCTTCCTCGGGACTGACGCCCGAAGCAAGCGCTAAGGCTATCGAAAGAGGAAGAGCGATTATTGCAACAATGATACCGCTTATCACATCGCTTAAAAACTGCTTTCCGTCATAATGTTTCATCGTGCTGAAAAGCATCGGCTTGATCTTGTCTCTTGACATGCGGCCGGACTTGTTTTTGTTTCCTGACATGTGTCTGCTCCTTATTTTGCGTGGTTTTAAACATACTTATGCAGTATACACCTAAACTTTCTTTTTTCAAGAATTTTTTGCTCGAAAAAATGCACGATAAAAAGTATAAAAAAGAGTTTATTTTTGTAGAAAATTATTGAAAAAACCCCGTTGTCATAGTAAAATTAAAATGACGTTTTATGTGGGAGGTGGATCATGCAGGACAGAAACGATGTTTTTGACAGAATATCCGAAGCGCTGCTTACGGAATACTGCAATTTTTATTACGTAAATGCCGTGACCCACAATTACTATGCCTATATAACGGATCAGGTAGCACACACCATAGAACTCGAAAAAAAGGGTGAGGACTTCTTTTCCTCTGTGGTTGTCGATGCCAAAAAGATCATCTTTGAGGATGATATGCACTATTTCACCGAAAAGATGAGGAACGACAACCTTCTTTTATGGGTCGGAAAAGGTGAGATGGAAAGTTTTAAATACCGGATCATGATAGACGGGCGTCCGGTGTGGCACTCGCTTCATCTTATCAGGGGCACGGAAGAGGGCGATGCATATTTCGTTCTGGGTGTAAAGAACATAGATGATGAATACAGGGCAAGCCTTCAGAATGAGGATGAACTGAAAAGGACCACCATATACAATCAGATAGCATCAAGCCTCGCATCACATTATGACATCATCTATTATATAAATGTGACTACGGGCAGATATGTCGAATTCACATCAAGAATAATCTACGGCGCTCTTAAGATCAAAGAGGAGGGTAAGGATTTCTTTGCGGAGGCAGCACACAATACCCTTTTGCTGGTTCACGAGGATGACAGAGACAGGGTGGCGATGGTCCTTGAAAAAGATTATTTCATAACAGCGCTTGAGGTAAAGAAGGTATTCACTGTGGATTATCGCCTTGTCATCGAAGGAGTTGTCCAGAATATGAGGCTTACCGGAATGTGGGCAAATGACAGGATGCATCTCATTATAGGTGTTGAATGCCGCGATGAGGCTGTCCGCATGGAACAGGAACACCTTGAGGCATTGAATCTTGCAAACGAAAGGGCTAGAAGAGATGAACTTACGGGTACAAAGAACAAGACCGCATATAAAGAATTTGTCGAAGTTATTCAGGAATCGATAGAGAAAAACAGATGCCATCCGTTTGCAATAATCATATGCGATATAAACGACCTTAAGCACATTAATGATACAAAAGGACATAAAGCGGGTGATGATTATATCCGCGTTGCAGGCAGAATGGTCTGCAGGACATTTGTGCACAGCCCCGTTTTCAGATTCGGGGGTGATGAATTTGTCATCATCTTAAACGGAGACGACTACCAGAGCAGGGCAGAACTGCTTGCAAAACTCAGAAAAGATGTAATTGCGAATCTGTACAACGATGAAGGCCCCATCCTTGCAACAGGAATGGCTACATATGACCCGGAAGACGACGAATGCTATGCATCCGTATTTGAGCGTGCTGATTCACGTATGTATGTGGATAAAAGAGAGCTCAAGGAAAAAAGAGTCCGCCAGGAATCCTATTCAAAGCCGGGGGATATTGTTGAGATAACCGAAGAAAGACGCAAAAAGGTCGATAATCATTTCAACGCGCTTGAGATAGCCGGAGAGGGAGCGTATGTATATCTCTGCGATATAAAATATGATTTTTCAAGATGGTCACAGACAGCGGTTGATCTGTTCGGACTGCCGTCTAAATATATGTACGGTGCGGGTTCGATTTGGGAAGAACATATACACCCCGATGACAGAAAGGTCTATCACGAAGGCATACAGAGCATTTTTGCGGGCGCCTCAAGCGAACACGATATGCAATATCGCGCCAAACGGGCTGACGGTGTTTATGAAACCTGTTCATGCCGCGGCATAGTATTATTCGACGATCAGGGAGAACCCGAATACTTCTGCGGTACCATAAAGAGTCATGAGATAACTACAAGTACGGATGACCTTACCGGCCTCAGAAACGAATATGGCTTCTTTGAAGACCTCAGCGCACTCATCAGAAACCGTGTCAGCGCGAACATAACCATAATCGGAATCTCAAGATTTGTCGAGATCAATGAGATCTACGGCTATATGTTCGGAAATATCGTTATACAAAAGTTCGGCCGTTTCCTGTTTGAAACCGTTGCAAACAGTGGAAAAGTCTACAGGATAGACGGAACCAAGTTTGCGGTGATCTCACAGATCTATTCTCAAAAAGAGATCGCACGAAGATACAGGGATGTAAGGAAACACTTCCGTGACGGCTTTTCGGTAGAAAACAAAACACTGATACTCGATCTTAACGCGGCAAACCTTACGCTTGACAGTTTCAATATTGACGTTCAGACCGTCTACACCTGCCTCAGCTTTGCCTATGACGAGTCAAAGGAAAAGCGTCAGGGCGACCTTGTTCAGTTCCATGACAAGCTTACGGATGAAAACAGGCAGAAGATCGAAAAATTCCATGTTATCAGGTCATCCATCATAGACAGGTTTTCGGGCTTTGTCATTTTCTATCAGCCCGTTGTCGATGCCATGACAGAAAAGCTTATAGGAGCCGAAGCTCTCATAAGATGGCAGAACAAAGAATACGGAATGATCATGCCCGATCAGTTCATATCTCTTTTGGAAAAGGATTCCCTTTTCCCGGAACTCGGCAGATGGATAATCAAAAAGTCCCTGCTTGATGCAAAGAACATATTGAAGTATAATCCCGATTTTGTCATAAGCGTAAACCTTTCCTATACCCAGCTTGAAAAGCCGGATTTCCCCGACATGGTAGTGGAAGTACTTAAGGAAGCGGAATTCCCGCCCGGGAACCTCTGCCTTGAAGTCACTGAAAGATGCAGGATGTTAGACCTTAACCTTCTTAAAAATGTCATCTCAAGGCTCAAAGCCGAAGGCGTCAAATTTGCTCTTGACGATTTCGGAACCGGATTTTCATCAATTGGCCTTTTAAAGCATCTTCCCTTCGACACCATCAAGATCGACCGAAGCTTCGTAATGCATATCGAAGAAGACTCGGTGGAAAAGGAGCTTGTGGAAAACATAATCAAAGCCGCCTCCATCTTCGACGCAAAAGTCTGCGTGGAAGGTATCGAGACACCCGGCATGAGGGATATCCTCCAGAAATTCAAAGTAAAAAGCTTCCAGGGCTATTATTATTCAAAGCCCCTGCCATATGATAAGTTTATCGAATGGGGCGAACAGAAAAAATAAAAATTATTCTTTTATTCATAAATACCCAAACGTACCGCCGGAAAGCGCTTTAAGCCTTTCCGGCGGTACACTTTTCTTAAATCTTACCGCCCGGAACCGCCTACAGCTCCCAAAACATTTTTTTTTCAGGCCCTATTTTCAGATTGTTTTTGCGCTCTCTTTGTAGTAGAATATTAAAGATTGTAGATAATGGGGGAGAAGCGTGCAATGGAAGATAAAAATACAAAGATAGCAAAGGCGGCGACTGAAGCTTTAGTGCCTCTTTTCAGCTTCTTTGCGCTTTTGTTCATGCTTGTTGCCACGCCGCTTTTTGGCACGATGCTGTCTAAAGGCGACGGCATTATAAGGACCGTCGCGACGGGGATGATAATCATTCTTGTACTTGTAATGGTGACACTTCTTGTTATTGCCGTCGTGAAGCTGACATGGCTCTTTATGATAGCAACCGGCAGGGATGACAGCGAAGAAGGCAGAAAAGTCTTAAATGTATGTGAGGTGATCCACATATTCACATCAAACGGCATCACCATCTTTATGGGGCTTGTCATAGGCATTTTTGCAGTGCTTGGCATCATAAACGGGCCCTCTACAATGAATGAAGATGATGTCATGGGGCTTTACATCGTATGCGGTATATTCGTGGTTGCGGGGCTAGGGTGTATCATAAGCGGCATCAGAAGTATCTCCAAGAGATTAAAAAATCGAAAAAAGTCCGGCTGATAAAAGCTGCAATAAAAGAAAACATATGATCGATCAAGAAGATATCTGACAGAAAGCTTACCAAAAGAAAACAAACATTGGTGAGAAAAATTGGTGAGATAATAAAGAGATACAAAGATAAAGAGATATAAAAAGAGATAAAAAAACGGTGAGGTCAAAAGACCTCTAGGGAAAACAAGGTAGGGTGAAAATGAGAAAAGGTTTTGGAAAAAGATTGATGACAGCGGTGCTTGCGGGACTTTTGGCGATCGGCCCCGTTGGCAGCATGATAGCGCAGGCCGGGCAGCAGCTCGGACAGACTGATTTTGATGACGGCGTAGGCCTTCCCTGGCACATCGTCGAATCAGAGCCTGCCAAGATGGAATTTGAACTTAAGGACGGCAAGTACTATATAACGATAGTTAACCCCGGCGGCGCTTCAAGAGGCGGCGAGGACAGATGGGACTGCCAGTTCAGGCACAGAGGTCTGAAGATTGTTTCGGGTCATCAGTACAAGGTACACTACGAGATCACCGCTTCAAATGCGGGCAAGTATTATACAAAGATAGGCAACCTGGATGGAAATGTCGAGATCTGGCATAACATGAGCAACGGCTACGACCTTGACTCTCACTGGGACCCTATCTGGATAAATGCGAACGAGACCAAGACGGTCGATCTTACATTCACAGCTGCACAGAGTATGGAAGTTGCCGAGTGGGCTTTCCATCTGGGCGGTGACGGACAGTACACACCCGGCGGATGCTTCCCTGCGGGCACAGTCATCACATTTGACAACATGTCACTTATAGACCTCACCTCCGATGAGAACGACTATGTCAAGGCTGAAAGCAGGCAAAGGTCGGGAGTCCTCACAAACCAGCTTGGATATTTTAAGGACACCGCAAAAAAGGCAACACTTCTTTGCGACGATTCCTCACCCGTAGGTTTTGAGGTCCTGGATGAAGACGGCAAGACAGTATATGAAGGCAAATCTCAGCCCTTCGGATATGATAATGATTCAGGAGACAATGTTCATATCCTTGATTTTTCGGATCTTGAAGATGAGGGCGTATACACGATAAAGGCGGAAAACGGCGCATCCTCGCGTGAATTCTCAATAGAAGATGCAAAGACCTATTCGGCTCTTTTGTACGATGCTCTCAACTATTTCTATCAGAACCGTTCGGGCATAAAGATAGAAGCAAAATATATAACATCCGGCGGCGCCGATTCGCTTGCAAGAGCGGCAGGTCATTCTTCGGACAATGCCGCAATAGTGACAGACTGGAACAATGTCACTTCGACCTCCGGCTCGCAGGATGTAACAGGCGGCTGGTATGATGCGGGCGACCACGGAAAATATGTTGTAAACGGCGGCGAATCCCTGTGGCTTTTGCAGAATCTTTATGAGATGAGCGTCTCCCGGGGCTTTGAGGATGCATTTGCGGATGGCAGCATGAACATCCCCGAAAACAACAACGGCTACCCCGACCTTCTTGACGAGGCAAGATACGAGCTTGAATGGATGTTCAGGATGCTCGTAAAGAGCGGTGACAAGCAGGATATGGTATATCACAAGGTCCATGACGAAAAATGGACCGGCCTTGCCGTTGCCCCTGCGGATGATACCGAAAAGCGTGTTCTTATGCCTCCTACCACAGCGGCAACTCTTAACGTTTCCGCCTGCGCGGCACAGGCTGCAAGACTCTGGAAGGGCATAGACGATGATTTTGCGGACGAATGCCTCGACATCGCAAAGAGGACTTACAAGGCCGCAAAGGCCAACCCTTCTCTTTACGCGCCTCTTACAGCAACCTCGGGCGGCGGCGGAGCATATGGCGATGATGATGTGACCGATGAATTCTACTGGGCGGCAACAGAGCTTTTCATAACCACGGGCGATGAAGATTACTATGATGACATGAAGGATTCCGATTTCTTTATGAAAGCGGAGACCACACTTACCGGCGGAGAGAGCGTGGATGCATGCGGTGCCTTTGACTGGGGCCACACATCCTCAATGGGTACCATAAGCGTTCTCTTAAACAAAAAGAGCTTTGATTCTTCCGACTATGATGACGCACTTGAAAGCATATCAGATGCTGCGGAAAGCTTTATAAAAATAGAGAATGAACAGGGCTACGGACAGCCGTATAAGTCTTCCACGATAAGCTTTGAAGATTCCGACGAAGGCTACATGTGGGGCTCAAACTCATTTGTAACAGATAACGCCATTGTAATAGCATATGCTGCAATGTATGCTGATGAGGATATGAAGGACGGCGTTGTGAGTGCAATGGACTATATCCTCGGCCGAAACCCCATGGATTATTCCTATGTCACAGGCTATGGCACGCACACTGTAATGTATCCCCACCACAGATGGTGGTCAAACCTTCTTGACGCTTCATTCCCGCTTGCACCCTCGGGCGTTATGGTCGGCGGACCGAACAGCGGCATGCAGGATCCCTGGGTAAAGGGCTCCGGCTGGAAGAAGGGAACTATAGCTCCCGCAAAATGTTACCTCGATCACATCGAAGCATGGTCGGTAAACGAATGTACCATCAACTGGAACGCTCCTTGTGCATGGCTTGCCGCATATCTCACGGCCGGCAGCGATGAAGGTATCATAATCGGAAGCACCGGAAGCGGAAACGGCATAACCGTTGCAAACAAGGAAAACAACACGGCCGATCCCGGCGAAGACGAGTCGGCTGAAAGTGAATACTCACAAAAGAGCAGCGATAAGTCCGACAACGAAAAGAGCAGCTCAAAGACGGAAAAAGAAACAAAGAGGTCCTCATCGGAAAACAAGAATACGGGAAATGACAGCAAGGAAGCTGACAATACCGATTCGTCAAAGGATGAAGAAAAGACAGATGAGGGCGGAAACAAAATAGCTTTGTACATAGTCATTGCCATTTTGATATTTATATTCCTGATCGTAACCGAAATATTCGTATATAAAGTGTTGAAGCTGAAAGACAAGTCAGGGAAAAATGAATAAGATATACTACAAAGATGTCAGAAAAAACATAGCAAAAAAAGTGGTGTCATGGATATCCGTTGTCGTTATCATTATGATCAGCGTAACGGCATACCTTTGTACATCCTTTATTTCAACCGCACTCGGCAAAAGCGCCGCGAAATACTACAAGGAAACGAATTTCAGGGACTTCGAGATGATCTCATCTCTTGGCGTGACAAGCGGCGGCATAACGATAATGAAGGGTGTCAAAGGCGTAAAGGACGTTGAAGGCGAGATCAGCATGGGCGCCGTCGTGGAAGTTGACGGAGAAAAGATGCCGCTGCAGCTGCTTTCCCTCACCGAAAGGATCAACAAACCCAAGGTCATAGAGGGAAAGCTGCCAACCGAAAAAGGGCAGATGCTCATGGACGCCGACACCATGGAAAAGAACGGCTTTAAGATAGGTGATACGGTAAAGGTCAGCCCCGGAAAGGGCGGCGTAAATGCCTTGCTCAAGATAAAGTCCACAAGCTTTACGATAGTGGGCAGCTGCTTTACGGCAGACAAGACCACAAGGGGCAAGAAGGATTCTGCGGTGATATTGCCCGATGAATTCTCATCCGACCTCATAGATGAGCCGTTTTACACGGGCGCGCTTGTGACAGTCGAAGACACAGGGGTGAACGACATCTTTTCGGATAAGTATTTTGAAAAGGTCTCGGAAATCGAGGACGACCTTAGAAAAATGAGCGACGTTCTTGCAAACGACCATCTCGCCACCATAAACAGGGTCATCGGAGAAAAGAAGGAAGCTGTAAGAACCATTATCGAAGACATTGCAAAGTTAATAACCGAAAACTATGATGTGGACAGTGAAAAGCTGCAGGCATATATCGACGATAATATCGATGACCTTATAGACAAGGTATTCGATTCCTTCGATTCCCTCGGAAAGAGTAAATGGGTGGTCTTAAACAGAAAGCTCAATGAAGGCTTCCCCGAGATTCAGCACGCAAAAAAGGCCATAGAGATAATGGGCACATACTTTACACCTCTTTTCCTGGTGATAGCTGCCCTTGTCATATTCTTTACGGTCACCATAATGATAAACGAGCAGAGCAGGCTCATAGGCGCACAGAAGGCCCTTGGATTTAAGAAAAAGGAGATCAGAAGAAAATATCTCATTTTCGGTCTCTCCGCCGCAGTATTCGGTGTGATCTTAGGCGTCGGCGGCGGGCTATTGCTCGAGGTCATAGTCCTTCGGATGTTCACATCCCTTTACTCATTCGGAAGGGCGGAAACGATATTTGACCCCTTAAAGCTTCTGATAATCCTGTCAGGAGTGCTCATACTTACGGCTTTCGTTATCATGCTTGCCTGCAAGAGGCTGCTTAAATGTTCTCCGACCGGCCTCATGAGCGGTGTCGAGCCACAGACAAGAAGCAGGACAAAGAGCTCAAAACACAAATTCGGAAGCCTTTATTCAAGGCTCATCCTAAGGAACATGAAGACGGAGATCGGAAGAGTCATCGTATCGATCGTCATCATAATGGGCGGCACCATGCTGATAGGCACGGGTTTTACTGTATTCATGTCCTTTAAGAGCTTTATCCCAAAACAGCAGCAGGCTGTTGAGGTGTATTCATTTAAGCTCGATTATGAAAATGTCTCATCCGAAAAAACAAAGGCAGAAATATTCAAAGTCCTCGACGAAAACGGTGCCTCATATATAACCGCCCTTGACAAGATGGGCTTTTACAGGGCTTCGGACAAGGTCGATATTGGCGAGTTACTGGTATTAGGTAAGGAAGATGTGGACGAATTCTTAAGGTTCAGAAAAATGAACGGAAGAGACAAGGCCGTGCTTGAGGATGAAGGAGTGATCGTACAAAACAGGATCATGGAAAAGTCCGGGATAAAAGACGGCTACAATATAACCGTCTACAACGGAAAGCTCGACCGGGCAACGGTAAAGGTGAACGGCACTTTTATCAATTACATAGGATCCCTTATAGTAATGACCGATGAGGCTTACAAAAAAGCCTACGGCACTGAACCTGTTCACAACACGATATATGTAAATGTCCCGGAGGATAAGCTTAAGGGTCTGGCAGACACATTGCTGGGACTTGACGAAAGCATCTCGATCAAGTATCCGGACTATTATCTCCCCATGCTCAATTCCTTTATCAAGCTGTTTGATCTTCTCGTGATCATACTTTGCGGGCTTGCGATACTTATAGTTTTCATGGTTCTGACGAATCTGTCGAACATATTTGTTGCCGGCAAGATGAAGGAGCTTTTGATAATGAAGGCAAACGGCTTTTCATCAGGGCAGGTCACGGGTTATCTGCTTAGGGAGACAGTGGTGACCACGGTTCTCGGCCTTTTGCTCGGCACAGGCCTTGGAATACCCTTTGCCGCCATGATAGTAAGAATGATAGAATCCGACAAAATGACAATGATAAGATCGCCTTTTGCCCTTGCCTGGGTCATTGCGGTGTGCGCAGGAACACTGTTCTCCGTAGTGATAAACGGATATGCGTTCCGAAAGACCCGGAAGATCAATGTGATCGATATTACAAGATACTAAACAGGTACAAATATGAAGAAAAACGTAAATGTTGATGTTTTATGGACCGTGATGCGGATGCTGGAATCCGAGCAGACAGAGGAGGCTCTGACAGAGGTGATCTCCACCATGCTCCCTGTTTTGAAAGCCGAATCTGCGTCAGTCTGGCTTAAAAATGAAGGTGACGGTCATGTTTACTGCGTCTCATCTGCAGGCGATGTAAGCAGCACAGGCTATTCCATAGAAGTCGGACAGGGCATTGTTGGGGAGGCTTGCGAGGCGGATGAGCTCATATTCATAAATGATGCCGCATCAGACCCCAGATTCCCCGGCGGCAAGGATGAGATCACAGCCTTTACCGTCAAAAACATGGCTCTTATGCCCATGAAGGCAGGGAAAAAGACCATAGGGGCTTTCCAGATCGTAAATTGCCGGAATGAGGGCGGATTCAGCGAGGATGAGTTATATCTCATAAGATCGGTAGCCGGTCTTATGGCAATGGTCATAAAGGAGAAGGGCTTTACAGCCGGCAGTGAAGGCGAAAAGAAGGTCATTATGTCCTTAAGAAACATAACGAAGGAATACGTTTCGGGCGTCGAGACACTGAAGATACTTAAAGGCATAGACCTTGACATCTTCGAAAATGAGTTTCTTGTCATCCTGGGCGAGAGCGGCTGCGGAAAATCCACGCTTCTAAATATAATCGGAGCAATGGACAGCCCCAGCAGCGGAACGATAACAGTGGACGAAAAGGACTTTTCACACCCCCGGGAAAAAGATCTGGTGGAATTCCGACGTGACGAGATAGGCTTTATTTTCCAGGCATATCACCTTATGCCTAACCTTACAGCAATAGAAAACGTCGAATACATAGCCGAGATATGCAAAAACCCCGGAAGCAGCGCCGAGGCAATTGAAATGGTTGGGCTTACGGACAGGGCAAACAACTACCCATCAATGATGAGCGGCGGACAGCAGCAAAGAGTCTCAATAGCAAGAGCCATAGTCAAAAACCCCAGGATAATACTGGCGGATGAGCCCACAGCGGCTCTTGACTACAATACGAGCATTGAGGTGTTGGAGCTTATCGAAAAGCTGATAGCGGCAAAAAGGACCACGGTCGTCATGGTCACGCATAATGCGGAGATCGCAAAAATGGCAAACCGCGTTGTAAAGGTAAAGGGCGGGAAGATATCCAGCATAAGGATAAATCCATGGCCCCAGCATGCGTCAGAACTCGTATGGTAATCCTGCCGGGCAGGTATTATTAATGCGTGTTATAAAAAAAATATATATACACAGGAGGAAAAGAAACAATGAAAAACACACCGGAAGTAAAAATCGGAATCGTCGCAGTCAGCAGAGACTGCTTCCCCGAGTCTTTGTCCGTGAACAGGAGAAAGGCGCTCGTAGCCGCTTACAAGGCTAAATACGGCGAAGCAGACATCTACGAATGCCCTGTATGCATCGTTGAAAGCGAGATCCACATGACACAGGCGCTTGCCGACATCAAGGCAGCAGGCTGCAATGCACTTTGCGTATATCTCGGAAACTTCGGTCCCGAGATCTCAGAGACACTTCTCGCAAAGCATTTTGACGGCCCCGTTATGTTCTGCGCAGCAGCAGAGGAGAGCCAGAACGATCTCGTAGGCGGCAGAGGTGACGCTTACTGCGGTATGCTCAATGCAAGCTACAACTTAAAGCTCAGAAACGTTAAGGCATACATCCCCGAGTACCCCGTAGGTACAGCTGAAGAATGCGCTGACATGATCAACGAATTCGTTCCGATCGCAAGGGCTGTATATGCGCTTTCAAACCTTAAGATCATAAGCTTTGGTCCGAGACCTTTAAACTTCCTTGCATGTAATGCACCCATCAAGCCTCTTTACGATCTTGGCGTTGAGATCGAGGAAAACTCAGAGCTCGACCTTTTTGAAGCATTCAACAAGCATGAGAATGACCCCAGGATCCCTGCAAAGATCGCGGAGATGGAAAAAGAACTCGGCGAAGGAAACAAGAAGCCTCAGGTTCTTCCCAAGCTTGCTCAGTATGAACTTACCCTTCTTGACTGGATCGAGGAGCACAGAGGATACAGAAAATATGTATGTATCGCAGGAAAGTGCTGGCCTGCATTCCAGACACAGTTCGGTTTTGTTCCCTGCTATGTAAACAGCCGTCTCACAGGAATGGGCATCCCTGTTTCATGTGAGGTAGATATCTACGGTGCTCTCAGTGAATTCATCGGAACCATGGTCAGCATGGATGCCGTTACACTGCTCGACATAAACAACTCCGTTCCTGCCGACATGTACAAAGAATCCATCGAAGGCAAATTTGGTTACACACACAAGGATACATTCATGGGCTTCCATTGCGGAAATACCTGCTCAGGCAAGCTCACAAGCTGCAACATGAAGTATCAGCTCATCATGGCACGTAATCTTCCCGAAGAGGTTACCCAGGGTACTCTCGAGGGCGATATCGTTCCCGGTGACATCACATTCTTCAGACTTCAGTCTACGGCTGACACACAGCTTCGTGCTTATATCGCACACGGTGAGGTCCTTCCCGTTGCCACAAGATCCTTCGGTGGAATCGGCGTATTCGCAATTCCCGAGATGGGCAGGTTCTATCGCCACGTGCTTATAGAGAAGAACTTCCCTCATCACGGTGCCGTTGCATTCGGACACTTCGGAAAGGCTTTGTACGAAGTATTTAAATACATAGGCGTTCCGGTTTCCGAGATCGGATACAATCATCCAAAGTCAGACAGATATCCGACAGAGAATCCTTTCGCCTGATCTATAAAATACTATCTTTTACGCGCAGGAAGGGCAAACCCTTCCTGCGCTAAAAGGATATTGCTCTTTAGGTGATACATGAGTAGATATATTGGCGATAAAAAGTTTTATAAAATGGTGCTTGCGGTCGCAGTGCCTATGATGATCCAGAATGGCATCTCAAATTTTGTGAGCCTTTTGGACAATCTTATGATAGGCCGGGTGGGGACAAATGCCCTGTCCGGCGTGGCTGTATCAAATCAGCTTATTTTTGTTTATTACCTTTTGGTGTTCGGCGCAAGTGCCGGCGCAGGCATATTTACCGCACAATACCACGGAATGGGTGATGTGGAGGGTGTAAGAAACACCTTCCGCTTCAAGCTTGCGATAAACGTGATCCTTTCCATGGTAAGCATGGCCGTATTTTTCCTCTTTGCCGACCTTTTGATAGGTCTGTTCCTGAAAGGCGAGGGTGACCCGGAAGATGCTGCGGAAACTCTTGAGATAGGAAGAGAGTATCTGTATATCATGCTTATCGGGCTTATACCTGTCGGCATAACAAACTCTTATTCGGGAACATTAAGGGACACAGGTCATACAAAGGTTCCGATGATAGCAGCCATTGCCGCAATAGTAGTAAACCTTGCTGGAAATGCGGTGCTGATCTACGGACTTTTCGGCTTGCCGGCCATGGGCGCTGCAGGCGCCGCCATAGCGACGGTTCTTTCAAGATTTGTCGAGATGACATTTCTTATCGTCTACACGAAGTCGCACTCAAAGACACACAGCTTTATAGTCGGAGCCTTCAGGAATTTTTCTCTTCCGCCGGGGCTTTCCAAAAAGTTTTTGCTCAAATCGCTTCCTCTTATGGCAAACGAGACGCTTTGGGCACTCGGGATGACAACGATCAATCAGTGTTATTCCTACAGAAGCCTGAGCGCGGTCGCGGCGATAAACATAGAAAACACCATCTGGAACCTTATGGGAGTCTCCTTCCTTGCTATGGGTGAGGCTGTGGGCATAATTGCCGGGCAGATACTCGGAAGCGGAGACGTAGAAAAAGCAAAGTCCACCGCCGCAAAGATGCGCATCTTTACGGTCATGCTCGGGGCAGCCTTCGGGGCTTTAATGATAGCGGTCAGTCCGTTTTTTCCGAAGCTCTACAACACAAGCGATGAAATAAGATATATGGCAACGCAGTTCATAATAGTCTACGGAGTTTTGATGCCGCTGTTTGCCTATACGCATGCGTCCTATTTTACCATAAGGGCGGGCGGGAATACTTTGATAACGTTCATTTTTGACAGCTGCTTTGTGTGGTCCATAGCTGTTCCGACCGCATTTGCCTTAAGCAGGTGTACGGATCTGCCGGTGCTGAACATGCTCATAATAGTCCAGTCGCTCGAGGTCATAAAAGCCATAGTCGGTGCGGCGATGGTACTAAGCGGAATATGGGCAAGGAATATAGTAAAAGAATAGATTAATAAACAAAATAAGAGGTTAAATAATGGGATCTGCAGAAGAAAAAGCTAAAATGATATGTTCTTTGATGACGCAGGAGGAGATGGTATCACAGCTCAGATACGATGCCCCCGCGATAGAAAGGCTCGGCATACCGTCATACAACTGGTGGAATGAAGGCCTTCACGGCCTGGCAAGAAACGGTATATCGACCGTATTTCCACAGTCCATAGGGCTTGCGGCAATGTTTGACGAAAAGGCGGTAAAAAGGGTTGCCGAGATCACGGCGACCGAAGCCCGCGCAAAGTATAAGGAGTACAAGGCCTTAGGAGATACCGATATATACAAGGGCCTTACGATATGGGCTCCCAATGTGAATATCTTCAGAGACCCGAGATGGGGCAGAGGACAGGAGACATACGGCGAAGATCCATACCTTACATCAAGGCTCGGCGTTGCATATGTTCAGGGACTTCAGGGAGACGGAGAGTTTTTGCAGACTGCTGCCTGTGCAAAGCACTTTGCGGTACACTCAGGACCCGAAAAGCTGCGCCACGAATTTGACGCGCGTGCAAGCGAGTACGATCTTGAAATGACATATCTTCCCGCTTTCGAGGCTCTTGTAAAAGAGGCAAAGGTGGAAGGCGTGATGGGCGCCTACAACCGTGTGAACGGCGAGGTCGCCTGCGCATCCGAATACCTTATGGGAAAGCTTGAGGAATGGGGCTTTGACGGATATTTCACATCCGACTGCTGGGCCATCCAGGATTTCCACATGCATCATCATGTGACCGAGACCCCTGCGCAGTCCGCAGCAATGGCTGTAAACGCCGGCTGTGATCTAAACTGCGGCTGCAGCTATCAGCACCTTCTTCCGGCCATAGCAAACGGACTTGTAAAAGAAGGAGCTATAGAAAAAGCCTGCTATCACCTTATGCGTACAAGGGTAAGACTTGGCTGCTTTGAGGAAAAAGAACCTTTTGACAGGATCCCTTACACCTGTGTAAGCTCGGAAGCTCACAAAAAGCTTTCGCTTGAATGCGCAAGAAGATCCATGGTCCTTCTTGAAAACAACGGCATCCTCCCGCTTGATGAAAAGAGCTATAAGACCATTGCGGTCATAGGCCCGAATGCTACATCGCTTGAATGCTTAAACGGGAATTACAACGGAACGGCGGACAAATATGTCACCTTCCTTGACGGTATCAGGGACAGGTTCAAGGGAAGAGTGCTTTACTCTGTCGGATCGCACCTTTATAAGGACAGATGGTCGGTACTCGCAAAGCCGGGCGATACATATGCAGAGGCTATCGTGTGCGCTAAAAACAGCGACCTTGTGATTCTCTGCCTCGGACTTGATCCGACTATCGAGGGCGAAGAGGGAGATACAGGAAACGAATTCTCATCGGGAGACAAGGAATGCCTTAAGCTTCCCGAAAGCCAGAGACATCTTCTGTCTAAAGTGATGGCTCTTGGAAAGCCCGTTGTCGTGGTAGTCGCCGCGGGTTCGGCAATAAACACTCTCAGCCATCCGGACGCTTTGATCCATGCATGGTATCCCGGCTCGGAAGGCGGAACGGCTCTTGCTGAAATACTTTTCGGTGACGTTTCACCTTCGGGAAAGCTTCCTGTTACCTTCTACGAAAATGATGAGGATCTTCCCGATTTCACCGACTATTCGATGCAGGGCAGGACATACAGATATACGCGCGAAAACATTCTTTATCCATTCGGATACGGCCTTACATACGGCAAAGTTGTGGTGGAAAGCGCTTCTTATGAAGATGACAGGGTAATAGTGAAAGTTAAGAATGCCGGCACCATAAAGACGGAGGATGTAATAGAAGTTTACATCAAGGGAAATGCACCGGAAGAAAAAGAGATCTTAAGGCTTTGCGGCTTTAAGAGGATCAAGCTTTCGGCAGGCGAATCAAAGGAATACGTCATCCCGCTTCCAAAGGGTTCAAAGGCGTTTACCTGCTGCAACGCTTCGGGAAAAAGAGCAAGATATTCGGACAGATTCACTCTTTATGTAGGTACGCATCAGCCCGATCATATAAGCACCAGATTATCAAATTCCCAGACTGTTAAGCTCGAGATTTCATTTTAATTTTATATTCATTAGTTGCTATTTGATATTCCGTATGGTATTATTAAAAGTGATGCAGACCATAGTGCAAAAAACTGTTTTCCCCGCTTTTTAGCGGGGCATCAGACCGGGGTATTGATATGGACGAAAACAAAAATGAAAAAAAGAATATCGGAAAAAAAATATTTGACGGCATAAGATACGGGCTCGGATTCAACAAAAATCCCGCATACGTTGCCGAGTACATGCATGAGGCAAATGTAAGAAGCGCGGCATATATGTCTCTTGTCGTTATCGCGCTTGAGATATGGATGCTGATCAGGTATGTGAAGAAATATGTTGTCACGGGTAAATGTGCCACATTCGGCATATTCTGGCACTATACAAGGTATTACTGGATATTTCTTTTCTGCGCGCTGATTGTTTTTGCATATTCTCTTTTGTTTCTGTACGGAAAGATAAAGAAAAACCGGGCAGTGACGGCGCTGTTTACGGTTTTTCTCAGCTCGGTATGCCTTTATTTTGGTATGATCACATCCTTTACCGACTTTGAAAAGGGCAAGATGATCATATGCTTTTTGACCATGGTCCTGTATGTTGGGTGCCTGCTTATATGGAGACCTTTCATTTCTGCATTTATGCTTACAGGAATAGCGGTTGCCTTCACCTATTGGATAAACAATTATGCTGTGGACGACAAGACCGGCATACCTATCCAGCTTGGGGATGGCGATACGGTTAACTATATAACATATTTTATCTCGCTTACAATGGTCGCTGTCAGTATCTATTTTCAAAGATACCGTGAGGCAAAAAAAGCACAGAGTCTTGCGGATGCCATGGTGACTGACGATGTCACCGGAATGCCGAATATCAGAAAGTTCAGGACAGAAGCATCAGAATATGTAAAAACATGTATGAGCGAAGAAAAAAAGCCTGCCTATGTGTTTTTCAATGTGGAAAACTTCCTGACATACAACGATCGTTTCGGATATGAAAAGGGAAATGAGTTTTTGAAGATACTTGGAGGGATTATTGAAGATCATTTTCCCGGAGAACCGTGTGCAAGAGATACGGAAGACCATTTTGTCGTGGTCAGCTGCCGGGACAATCTTGCAGACAGGATAGGACAGATAAGGGAAGCATTTCGAAAGGGTTATAAAAAAGAAATCTATCTTGATCTGAAAGCAGGAATCTTCAGACCTTCAGACCCCGATGCCGATCCGATACTTGAACTGAACAAGGCAAGAATAGCCTGCTCGCACCTTAAAAACAGAGAAGAGCTGTATATTATAGAGTACGATGAAAAGATGGACAAACAGTACAGACTGCGCCAGTATGTGCTGAACAACATTGATAAAGCGGTAAAAGAGGGCTTCATAAAGGTATACTACCAGCCCGTCGTATGGTCAGAGGACGGTAAACTTTGCGGCTGCGAGGCGCTTGCAAGATGGGACGATCCCGAAACGGGCTTCTTATCGCCCGGCGTATTTATCCCTGTTTTGGAAGAGTGCCGTCAGATACACAAGCTTGACCGCTGCATCTATGAGACCGTATGCAAAAGCATGCGGGAATGCATGGATAAGGGACTTCCCGTATTTCCGGTATCGCTTAACTTCTCAAGACTCGATTTCGAGCTTATGGACGTTGTCGCAGAGCTTGAAGGCCTGATAGAGAAGTATCAGATCCCAAGGGATTATCTGCATGTTGAGATTACCGAAAGCGCTCTTACCGAAAATATGTCACGCCTGCAGGAAGCCATGAACGTTCTGCATGCAAAGGGATATTCCATCTGGCTCGACGATTTCGGCTCCGGCTATTCTTCAATGAATGTACTTAAAGACTACAGATTCGATCTTTTGAAGGTCGATATGGTCTTTTTGAGAAATTTCTCGGGCAACGAGAATTCAAAGAAGATCATAAAGAGCATCTTAGAGCTTGCAAAGTCGCTTGACATGATGACGCTTACAGAGGGCGTCGAAAACGACGAGGCCGTCAAATTCCTCCAGGAGGCCGGCTGCGGCAGACTTCAGGGTTATTTCTACGGAAAGCCCATGACATTAGAGGACATTCTCGCGCGAATCGCGGACGGGACATATGTTCTTTCCGATAAGTTCATCTGAAAAGTAAGATAAAAGTTATATATTTTTTCACAAAATGTTATTTCTTTTGCCTCCGGGGTAGGATATAATTACAATATCTTACTTTGGAGGTTTTTCGTATGATCTACAAGAATCCCGTTATTTCAGGCTTTTATCCGGACCCTTCCGTGTGCAGGGCAGGGGATAAGTATTATCTGGTATGTTCGTCGTTTCAGTATTTTCCGGGGGTGCCGCTTTTTGAAAGCGAAGACCTTGTAAATTGGAAGCAGATAGGGCATGTGCTCACCAGAAAGAGTCAGGTCGATCTGCAGACCGTTCCGAGCTCGGGCGGAGTGTTTGCGCCGACCATCCGCTATAACGACGGACATTTCTACATGGTCACCACAAATGATACCACTCATAAAAACTTTTATGTCACGACCGATGATATTTACGGAGAGTGGTCGGATCCCGTAGTCGTTGACCAGGACGGCATAGATCCTTCACTTTTGTTTGAGAACGGAAAAGCGTATTTTTTGAGTAACGGCTCTGATGATGAAGGAAAACACGGCGTGGTGCAGTGTGAAATAGATATAGGGACAGGAAAGAAACTTTCTCCTTCAAAATGCATCTGGCAGGGAAGCGGCGGCAGATATCTTGAAAGCCCCCACATGTATAAAATAGGAGATTATTATTACCTGACGGCTGCGGAGGGCGGAACCGAATACGGCCATATGGTCACATACGCAAGAAGCTCTAATGTTTGGGGGCCTTTTGAAGGCTATGCTAAGAATCCCGTTGTCACAAACAGAAACAAAGCCCCGAATATCATCCAGGGCATAGGGCATGCCGATCTTGTGCAGGGCAAGGACGGAGAGTGGCATTTTGTTGCGCTCGGATTCAGGCAGATACATATCTGGCAGCCTTTCCATACTCTTGGCAGGGAAGTTTTTCTTCTGCCCGTGAGCTTTGACGCTGACGGCTGGTTTACCTGCGGTGACGGAACGGCGGAGGAGACATATGCCGTTAAGGGAGACTTTGAGCAGAACGTAAAGAAAAAATGGACTTTTGAGAACACCGACTGGAACATAGACTGGTGCATGCTCAGATACCCCGATGAAAACGACTACGAGCTTTTTGACGAAGGCGCAGTGCTTCACGGCGGCGGCGCAGGTCTTGACTCAGCCCTTAGCCCCACATTCATAATGCTTCGCCAAAAGGATTTTTGCTTTGCGGCAGGTGTGGATGTGAAAACAGACAGGGACGAGGCAGGTTTTGCCGTATATCATTGCGAGACCGAGCACTACGAAGCATTTATCAGGCGCGCAGCGGATGGCTTTGAGGTGGGACTCAGAAAAAATATCGGCGGCGTAAAACAGGAATTCGGAGTAAAAGCGCTTACTGCCGGATACGCAAGGCTTATTATCGAAGCGGATGCGCTTGAATACAGATTCTATGCCGAAGCGGGCGGAGAAAAAGTGTTCCTCGGAGCCGGCGCATCCAAGTATCTTTCAAGCGAGGTCTGCGGAGGCTTTACAGGAAATATGATAGGCATATATGCATCGGGCAGCGCAAAAGGAATATTTGAAGATCTTGAGATAATTTACGAATAGGAAATAATAGAGAACACCCTGCAGATGTCCACTTCTGCAGGGTGTTCTAAATATGGAATGGGGGAGATGTCTTAAGAATTAGCTTTGCGGTAGCAGTGGAATTTTCCGTTTTCGGAAACATAATCATGATCATCACTGGTAAAATTATAATCCACGCCGTATTTTCCTTCTGTCATCTCGTATGTGAATGTGGGCACATTGTCGGAGATGAAGAACGTTACTGTGCCGCCAAGGTCATCTGCATCGGCTTGTGCGATAATTGCATTGGCAAGATCTATTTGAGCTTGAGTGCCTGTAGGATTAGAAAGGTTTACAGAATAACCTGATGCACCGATAGCACCTCCGCCATTGGCATTCATGATCGCATCAACTATTGTTTGATAGGTGGTGTCATCATTTGCGGCCGCATCTATTAAAAGCGCAGTGATGGCATTTGCCACAGTGTCAGCGTTTGACATGGCCTTGGATATTCTGGATTTTTCAACATATTTCAAATACTGGGGGGCGAGGACTCCGATAAGCACTGCCATTATCGCGATGACGATTATCAGCTCTATCAAAGAAAAGCCCTTGTCATTCATCTTCTTCATATTTTCTCTCCTGGGCAGATTTAAAGGACTGTCCTTCCTTTGCGTTACGAAAACGTTTAACTTACCCTACCATTATAATATATTAAAAAAAACTAAAATTCAAATCATAGATTTGCGCAAAAATTGTCATTTTTCCACCGACACGGCTTTTGACGGAAAAACAGAGCTTTCGGCATGGAAAATTGAATCTTTTGGGAGTGTGGGAACGTATGCTTCAAAATATAGAAAAACAGTTTACTTTTATCTGCAATCGTGTATAATGATATAAAATGGAGTCATGTGGATTTTGTCTCATAAGGGGGATTGCATGGGATTTGAAGATATGACCATAAGACAGTATGTCGAAGAACTGTCATCAAAAAAACCGGTTCCCGGGGGAGGCGGCGTAAGTGCGCTTACGGCTGCTTTGGCTGCGGGCCTTTCAAGGATGGTTTGCTCTCTTACCATGGGTAAGAAAAAGTATGCCGCAAACGAAAGAATAATACTCGAGACAGCTACGATGCTGTCATCCATAACGAACGATCTTTACGACTGTATGTACTATGACGCAGAGGCCTTCGAGCCGCTTTCCCGCGCATATTCCATGCCAAAGGACACCGATGAGCAGATACACGAAAAGATGAAGGTGATGGAAGAATGCCTCGCAAGGGCATCCGACCCGCCTATGAGTATTTGCATTCTCATATGCAGAATGGTGCCTTTGATAGAAACAGTCATGGAAAAGGGAAGTACGCTCGCAGTGTCCGATGCGGGCTGCAGCGCTGCGCTTGCAGAGGCCGCTTTCAAGGCTGCCTCTCTCAATGTCCTCATAAACACAGGGCTTATGCGTGACAGGGATAAGGCAGACTGGATCAATTCCGAACTTGCAGGAATAGAGAAAATGACTCTGCCGCCTTTGCAAAAGATCTATGAGAAAGTATATTCGGGCTTAAACAGAGATTAACGACCCCAAAAAGAGGAATAAAATGGAAACACTTAAAGGAAAAGAATGCGTGGAAGCGCTTCTTGACAAAATGAAACTTAAACTACTGCCTTTTGAGGGCTTTCAGCCACACCTTGTTATAATAAGAGTGGGCGACAACCCTTCGGACATTTCATATGAAAAGGGCGCCATGAAGAGGATGGAAAAGGCAGGCATCCGCGCAAGCAATTACCGCTTCGATGCGGATGTTGACCCGGACAAGTTCATGGAAGCGTTCAGATATTTAAACAATGATGAGGATGTTGACGGCATCCTTATTTTCAGGCCTCTTCCAAAACATCTTGACGAAAAGCTCATCTGCAATACCATAGATCCTGTAAAGGATATGGACTGCATAAGCCCCGTAAACCAGGCAAAGCTTTTTGCGGGTGACGAATCCGGCTACGCTCCCTGCACAGCGGAAGCGGTAATGGAGCTCTTAAAAACATACCACATAGATCCTGCCGGCAAAGAAGTTGCCATAATCGGCAGGAGCATGGTCATCGGAAAGCCCCTTGCCATGCTCATGATAAAGGCAAACGCCACGGTGACCGTCTGCCACACAAAGACAAAGGATATCGAGTCGGTGTGCAGAAGGGCAGATATTGTTGTTGCCTGCGCAGGCTCCGCAAAAATGGTGACTCCCGCTTTCCTTAAAAACGATGCGGTAGTCGTTGATGTGGGCATAAATGTGGATAAAAACGGAAATCTTGTCGGTGATGTGGATTTCGATGCGATAAAAGACGTTGCATCGGCGGCATCTCCGGTGCCCGGCGGGGTCGGCATGATCACAACATCCGTACTTGCAATGCACGTTATTAAGGCGGCTCTTATGAGAAGAGAACTGCCGGAAAACTAAATATTTAATCTTTTTTGGAGGTATCAAATGTATTCTTTTTCAGAGATCGAAAATGAAGATCCACGCGTAGCCGAGGCGATAAGGCTTGAGGTCGCAAGACAGAACAGCCACATAGAGCTTATCGCTTCGGAAAATTTCGTAAGCAAGGCAGTAATGGCTGCAATGGGTTCACCGCTCACAAACAAATATGCAGAAGGCTATCCCGGCAAGCGTTACTACGGCGGATGTGAGTGTGTCGATATAGTCGAAGAACTTGCAAGAGAAAGAGCAAAGGAACTTTTTGGCTGCGAATATGTAAACGTTCAGCCTCATTCGGGCGCACAGGCAAACATGGCTGTTTTCTATGCAGTATTAAAGCCCGGCGACACCTTTATGGGCATGGCTCTTGACAACGGCGGACACCTTTCACACGGTTCACCCGCAAATATGTCCGGAAGCTACTTCAACTGCGTTCCCTACGGTGTAGATGACAACGGCTTCATCGATTATGACGAAGTATTAAGGATCGCAAAGGAGTGCAGGCCCAAGATGATCGTCTGCGGTGCTTCGGCATATCCCAGAACTATAGATTTCAAGCGCTTCCGTGAGATCGCTGATGAAGTAGGCGCAGTTTTGATGGCAGACATCGCGCACATTGCAGGTCTTGTGGCAACAGGCCTTCATCCCTCACCCATCCCTTATGCGCATATCACAACGACCACCACTCACAAGACTCTTCGCGGTCCCAGAGGCGGTATGATCATGTCTTCAAACGAAGTAAACGAAAAGTACAACTTCAACAAGGCTGTATTCCCCGGACTTCAGGGCGGTCCTTTGATGCACGTTATTGCCGGAAAGGCAGTATGCTTCGGTGAGGCACTCACGCCTGCATTCAAAGAGTACATGACCCAGGTAAAGAAGAATGCGGCTGCTTTTGCGCAGGCGCTTATGTCAGAAGGCCTTGAACTTGTATCGGGCGGTACAGACAATCACCTTATGCTTGTAGACCTCACAAATACAGGCAGAACGGGTAAGGAAGTTGAAAAGCTTCTTGACAGCGTTAATATCACTTGCAACAAGAATACCATTCCCAAGGAGACAAGAAGTCCTTTTGTCACAAGCGGTATAAGACTCGGAACTCCCGCTGTAACATCAAGAGGCTTCAAGGAGGAGGATATGGCTGTTACGGCAAAGGCCATAGCTCTTGCCATAAAGGATCCCGAAGCAAATGCGGCAGAGGCAAAGGCTCTTGTAAAGTCTCTTACCGACAAGCATCCTCTTTACGACGAGGTTTAATACATGTTTTCTTCATCCCGTGCCCATAAAATGCGCGGGATGTTTTTTTTACGAAAAACAAAAAGGTTGTAAATAATTAAAAATAGTATATAATTATATATATGTATCCCATTGCTTTGCTTAGGAGGGGAAAATGAGACTGGCGATCTGTGATGATGATCTAAAAGAGGTGGAAAACTTAAAAGAACAGCTGAATGCCTATCAGCATCTTCATGAGGAGGAGAGCTTTGTTTACAAAGCATATTCAAACCCTGCCGTCTTTCTTGAAGACTGGAAGAGGAATCCCTGTGACATTGCCATGCTTGACATCGTAATGCCGCACATGTCAGGCATACAGCTCGGAAGTGAGATCAAAAAGATCAACCCCAATACTATACTTATTTTCCTGACAACATCCAGAGAATTCGCTTTGGATGCGTATTCGCTTCGCGCAGAAAGGTATATCTTAAAGCCCGTTACCAGAGAAGGCCTTTTTGAGGCCCTCGATTATGCTCACAGGATCAACTTTGCGGGCGACAAGGTGTTCAATATAAAGACGGTAAGCGGCAATGCCGCCATAAAATACGAGCAGATACTCTACATAGAAATGTCTGCCAGAAGAATGATAGTCCATCTTACGGACGGCTCGGAGATCACAAGTATCTACCTGCGCAGCACCTTCAGCGAAACGGTAGCGGAGCTTCTTGACAGCAGGAATTTTGTGCTCACGCATAAATCATTCCTTGCCAATATGACTTATGTTAAGACATATTCGTCATCTGTCCTTACTCTGCAGGCAAACAAAAGATCAAAAGAAGAGCAGCTGCCCATAAGCAGACAGCACACAGCATCCGTAAAGCAGAATTATCTTAAATTCATGGCAAGAGGAACGGAGGGATAATGGAGACCATAATCTTAAACTGTGCTTCCCATGTAGCCCTCATATTCTTCCTGTACTTTCAGTATGTCGGTGCCTGCCGCAGGGCAGACCTTATAAAGCAGCTCTCGTTTGTCATGGTCTTTTTGATATGTACCGAATTCGGCAAGTATCAGGGCATAAACGACATGGTCATCGTGTCCATGCAGGTGCTTTTCCTCATAGGCTCCGGCATAATGATAACAAAGGAAATGAACAAGGCGATCCTCATAACCACCTTCAACGGCATAGCGACGGCTCTGCCGGGGCGTATCGTCGGAAACATCATGATACTTTACGCATCCGACATAGATAACCCCATGCGCTGGATCATGGCAGTCATCGTTTCCCTTGCATTCCATGTACTTGTGTTGTATTTCATTTTAAAATATATCGGTATATTCTTTGACAGTATCAAAAGAGACAGGGATTTCCCGTGGAGCATCCTTATAGTCATCCCCGTTCTTTATTACATTGCCATCTATATGCTGATGAACTTCCCCATGAACTTCTGGGATCAGCCTCTTAACATGGCAATAGCGGAAGTCGTTTCCATGATAGTCATATTTGCCTACATGCTGATGATCCAGACTATCAAGTATCAAAAGAACAACTCAACGCTCTTTTATACCAACCAGGAATACGAGATCATGATCAGCCAGATGGAAGGCAGAATAGAGCTGAACATGGACAAGCAGAAGCAGGCAGCCATAGCAAGACATGACCTTCGCCATGTAAACAACGTGGTAAGGCAGCTGATAGAAGAGGGTCAGACCGAGATGGCCGTATCCGTGCTGGACGCGCATGATGCCGAAATGGAAAATCTTGCGATGAAGACCTACTGCAAGAACGTCGTAATCAATTCGGTCCTTGAGTTTTCTGCATCAAGATGCAAGGAGCTCAAGATAAATCTGGATATACAGGCGGATCTGCCCGTAAAGCTTTCCGTGCCCGATCTTGAACTTGCTGTGGTCATCTCCAACATGATCGAAAACGCCATCAAGGCTGTAAATGCCGTAAAGGCTGACAGATGGATAGAGTTTCTTTCCATGAAAAAGGGCGATAAACAGATCGTCCAGATAACAAACCCGTTTTTGGGTACCATAAAATACAATGAACATACAGGTCTGCCTATAAGCGAACAGGGAGCAGGTCACGGCCTCGGAATGCAGAGCATAGAGACATTCACCAAAAAACACGGCGCGGTCTTTGACTGTCAGGACGAAGACGGTATCTTTGTGGCAAGGCTCCTTTTGCAGGGCGGAGAAGACGAAGAAGAGGAGAAGTCCTTAGATGAATTACTTGATCAGTGATATACATGGAAATCTTGAAGCGTTTAAAAGGCTTCTTGCAGAAGCGGAATTTTCAAATGACGACAATCTTTTTGTTGTCGGAGGGATAGTTGACAACGGGCATGAATCCATAGAACTTATAAAGGATCTCATGCTTCGCGACAACGTTTTCCCCATCATGGGCTACCATGAGTTTTCGCTCCTTCGTTTCCTTAAAAACATGCAGAAAAAGGCAAACGGAGAAGAGATATCTCCCAAATCGAACGAAGCCGTTTTAAAATGGTTTTCGAACGGCGGCGCAGAGACCGCGCAGAAGGTTTTAGAGCTTCCCGAAGAAGAAAGAGACGCCATCTGCGACTACTTAGAGGACATGGATGTTTTCCTGGAGCTTGAGATAGATGATGTGAGTTATGTCCTTGCACCCGGCGGCATCAGGCATTATTCGCTAGGTAAAGAGCTTGAAGACTACGACTATAAGGACATGATAAACACTAAGGAAGCAGATACCAACATAAGCATTCCTGGCGCTACCTTGGTAACGGGCGCTTTCCCTTTAAGAAACGACGACGGAAGCCTTGTTGCCCAGATCACCGTAAAGCCCGGCCACATAATGCTTGATTGCGGCGCGGCATGCGGCGGAAAGCTTGGTATGTACTGCATCGAAACAGGGGAAAGCTTTTACGAAGATGTCTGAAAAGGCGGTCTTTAACTATGACAAACAAACCTCATTTGCCCATAAGCAGGCATCTGGGGTTTTTTTAGAGAAGGTCTGCGGGCACTTTGAGGTCCCGCGGATACAGAGTGTTTTAAACTATGATATACGATAAAGATATCAGGGAACCCTTGTTTTTGTTTCTGGAAGAGAAAATGGGCAAGGTCAGGTTCCTTGAAGAAAAGAGAACGGGAAGCGCCATAGCGGACGTTGTGATGATACTTCCCGGCATGATATGCGGCATAGAGATAAAAAGCGATGCCGACAGCTATACGCGCCTTGCCGGGCAGGTAAAAAACTATGACAAGGTCTATGACAGAAATTACATAGTTGCGGGCACAAAGCATGCGCAGCATGTAAGAGAGCATGTGCCGGAATACTGGGGCGTAATAACGGTCGAAAAAGGCGAGGACGGCGAGCTCGATTTTTACGTTTTAAGAGAGCCTGCAGACAACCCAAGCGCGCAGATGAGGGAAAAGATAGCCTTCTTATGGAGACCCGAGCTCGCGCACATTCAGGAACTGAACCTCATGCCGAAATACAAGGAAAAGAGCAAACTTTTTGTACGCGAAAAGATCCTTGAATATGTTCCGCATGACATATTGCAAAAGCAGATCTGCGATGAACTTTTCGAAAGGGATTACGACCTGCTGATAAGAAAGATAGATTCGTTCAGGGCAGAGCAGGGAAGGCCGAAGAGAAGAAAAACAAGAAAAAGGAAAGCGGTTAAACATAAATGAGCGTTGATGACAGAATTAAAGCTTTAAGAAAAGAGATGAAAAAGGAGGGGGTGGATATCTATTATGTTCCGACCTCCGATTTTCATGAGACCGAATATGTCGGCGAACATTTTAAATGCAGACAGTTCATCACGGGCTTTACGGGATCTGCGGGCGTTGCCATTATAACTGCGGATGAGGCCGGGCTCTGGACCGACGGCAGATACTACATTCAGGCCGAAAGAGAACTTGCAGGAAGCTGCGTTACATTATACAAGGCAGGCATGGAAGGCGTCATAAAGCCGGATGAATTCATAAAAGATCATGTAAGCGCAGGAAGCGTTCTCGGCTTTGACGGCAGATGCGTTAATGCCCGTTTTGCAGAGAAGTTAAAGAAAAACTTGGCGGAAAAAGGCGCATCGTTAAAGACGGATGAAGACCTTGTGGGCCGCATATGGACGGAAAGGCCCTCTCTTACATTCAGACCTGCCTATGACTGGCCGTTAAAATACGCGGGTAAAAGCAGGGACGAAAAGCTTGCGTTTATAAGGAAAAAAATGAAAGAGGCCGGCTGCGATGTTCACATCTTAAGCGCCCTTGACAATGTATGCTGGCTTTTGAACCTTCGCGGAAATGACATAAAGCATTTTCCCGTTTTGCAGAGCTTTCTTTTGATGGATATGGAAAAGGTTACCTTATTTGCGGGCAAAGGCGCGATAGGCTCAGAGCTTGAAGATATCCTTAAAAAAAGCAATATATCCGTAAAAGAGTATTCGGATGTTTACGATGAGATCTCAAAGATAAGTGATCGTTGCAGCATCCTGCTTGACAAAAATAAGGTAAACGGGAAAATAGTAAGCTGTATCCCCGCGGGCTGCAGGGTGGTGGATGCTTTAAATCCCGAAGTCATACCGCAGTCCGTAAAGAATGAAACAGAGATCGAAAACACTAAAAAGGCGCATATAAAGGACGGCGCTGCTGTCTTTGAATTCATGTACCTTTTAAAAAATAAGATCGGAAAAGAAAAGCTTACGGAAAAAGATGCAGAGAAAATAATTGACGGCCTCAGGGCAGAAAAGGAAGGCTTTATGGACCTTTCCTTTGACACAATATCGGCCTACAAAGAGAATGCAGCCTGCATGCATTATTCTGCAGCCAAAGAAGGCAGTGCTTATCTGAAACCGGAAGGCTTTCTGCTTGTGGATTCGGGCGCGCATTACCTGGAAGGGACTACGGATATCACAAGAACGTATGCACTCGGCCCCTTATCGGAAAAAGAAAAGAGGTTTTACACGGCAGTGCTTATCGGCTGCCTTCGCCTTGCGGATGCAAAGTTTTTATACGGATGCAAGGGTATAAACCTTGATATACTTGCAAGAGGCCCGGTGTGGGATATGTGTGCGGATTACCGCTGCGGCACAGGGCACGGCGTCGGCTACTGTCTCAATGTTCACGAAGCACCAAACGGCTTCAGATGGAGAATAGTGAGCGAACGCAACGACTCCGGAGTGCTTGAGGCAGGGCAGATAACATCCGATGAACCCGGATATTACGAGGACGGAGCATTTGGCATCCGCATCGAAAACGAGATACTCTGTAAGGAGATCGAAAAGAACGAATACGGAACATTCATGGGATTTGAGACCATAACCTATGCGCCCATAGACTTAGAGCCGGTGGTAACGGATATGCTCTCAAAAGATGATATAAGAAGGATAAACGATTACCACAAACTGGTATACGAAAAGCTCTCGCCCCTTTTTGAAGGCGAAAAGCTTGAATACTTAAGAAAGGTCTGCAAAGCGATATGATCGGTGATGGCGGAGCCGAAAGAATGGTGAGAAAAAGAAAGCCTGAATGGTGGATGATACTTGCGCTGGTTATAATGTTTTTATTTATAGGCGTGGTATTCATGTTCTTTTTCTTTATCTCAAACGGCGAAAGAATGATAGAGGTATTAAACAAGTCCACGGTAAAGGATGCATATAACATACTGACGGATGTAAAGGAAAAGTATCCCGATCTTGCGGTGACGGAATACGAACAGACGGATGACTCGGTAAGGATAGAATTCAAGTATTACGATACCATCCTTGAAAAGGACATAGACTTGCTGTCTTATTCATACGAAGTAAAAAGCTATATGGAAAAATATCTGAAGGATCACCCCGAAGATTTTATTAACACCGGAAAAAGAAAAGTATATTTAAGATTCCCTAATGCAGCCTACACAAATGTTAAGCCGGAAGATGACTTTTCATATTCGGGCTCCTTCTCTTATGCTTCCTATCGCTTTTCGGATATCACGGCGGGCGATTTTTTGAAGGACATAAGCTTTCTTCGCTCCGCCGAAGTCCTTACCTTTGAGTCGGGCGATAAACAGGCATTTTTCGGGACCGAAACGGATTTTTCGGGCATAAAAAACATTGAAGGGCTTGAATGCCTTATCATAGAAAAGACAGATCTGTCAAAAGAGAATACAGAAAAACTGAAAGAACTTTGTGACAGTCTCGGAATAACATTAAAAATAAAAGAGGAATAGAAAATGTACGACAGACTTACCAAAAGCGATATAGAAAAGATCGAAAAAGAGATATACGAAAGAACTCTAAAGGCAGAAGAATTGAACGAAGCCGTAAAGGCGGCAAAGGCTTTCGGCGACCTCAGCGAAAACTTTGAATATTATGCAGCCAAAAGAGAAAGAAACATGAACGCAGGCCGCATCAAATATCTCGAGAACATGAAAAAAACGGCGACCATAATTGAGGATAAAACAGCTGCCGATCAGGTGGGACTTAACGACGAAGTCGAGCTATATATCATAGAAGACGACGATACCATGACCATCACCCTTGTCACCACCATCCTCGTAAACCCCGAAGAGGACAGGTATTCCATAGATTCACCCATAGGCAGGGCTATCCACGGCAAAAGAGTGGGCGATGAATGCGTCGTACAGCCAGAAGACGGAGAACCCTATACGGTCAGGATCGTATCCGTGACCCCAGTTGACGGCGAAAAATTTGATATTGCGGGTTATTGATGTGTTGTTTTTTTCTTTGCGATGTGTTACTATATGGCAGGACTTTGCTTTAAGGAGGTTTTTATCATGAGCAAAAAAGTTGAAGATTACGTACTCAGCATACCGGATTTTCCCGAACCCGGCATAATATTCAGGGACATCACATCCGTAATAGGAGACCCTGACGGCCTTAAGCTTTCCATAGACGAGATGGCCGGCGAAGTAAAAGACATCGAATTTGACGCTGTTGTCGGACTCGAATCAAGGGGCTTCATTTTCGGCATGCCGATAGCATATAACCTTCATAAGGCGTTCATCCCGATCAGAAAAAAGGGAAAGCTGCCAAGAGAGACGGTTTCCATGAAATATGACCTCGAATACGGACAGGCGGAGATCGAGGTGCATAAGGATGACATAAAGCCCGGCATGAAGGTCGTGCTTGTGGACGATCTTATAGCGACCGGCGGAACCTTAGAGGCTGCAGCAAAGCTTATCGAAGAACTTGGCGCAACGGTCGAAAGGATCGTTTGTCTTTTAGAGCTCAAAGGTTTAAACGGCCGTGAAAAGCTCGATAAATATGATGTAAGATCCGTTATATCATACGAAGGTAAATAATCATCATGTGGCAAGTGGGCGTGATCGTCCGCTTGCCGTTTCGCGAAAAGAAAAGGGAGAAAACCGGCATGACACTTGACGAGGCAAGAAGCTTTTTTAAAAACGACCGCTATGCTTATCTTACGGGAATAACGATAGATGAGATAGGCGAAAAATATTCAAAATGCAGTATTAAGATAGATGACAGACATATGAATGCAAGAGGTTTTCTTATGGGCGGGGTAGCGTATACTCTGGCCGATTTTTCCTTTGCGGTCGCAACGAATGAACCCGAAGGAAAGCAGACCGTCACCGTGACAAGCTCTGTGTGCCACATGGCTGTTCCCAAAGGCAAGGTTCTCACCGCAGAGTGTACATGCAAAAAGGAGGGAAGGTCTATCTGTTTTTACAGAGTCGACATCACCGATGACACAGGCGCTCATATAGCGGAAATAAATATTACGGGAAAACATGTATAAAATGCTTGCATTTTGCATAAAAGCGGAGTATAATCGGCGTTAACCCTTCATTATACGCATAAAATACATATTATGCACAAAATGTTGCATAAAAAGGAGCTTTTGATGATACAGATAAGGACCATGACCTTAGAAGACTACCCAGGGGTAAAAGCCCTGTGGATGAGCATAAAAGGCTTTGCCATCAGATCCGTCGACGATTCCTATGAGGGCGTGGAGGTATTCTTAAAAAGAAATCCCACGACAAGCGTTGTAGCTCTTGACGGAGACGAGATAGTGGGAGCCATCCTTTGCGGGCACGACGGCAGGCGAGGCTGCCTTTATCACGTGTGCGTAAGAGAAGACCACCGTATGCGAGGCATAGGCAAATCCATGGTCGTTTTCTGCATGCAGGCTTTAAAGGAAGAAAAGATCAACAAGGTCTCTCTGATCGCATTTACGAAAAACGATGTCGGAAACAAATTCTGGAGACAGATAGGCTGGACAAAGAGAGAAGATCTTAATTATTATGATTTTACGCTCAATGAGGCAAACATAATAGCTTATAACAACTGACGGAGGTTTTTATGATAAAGACAATAGAAGGCGGAGTTACCGCTGCGAAAGGCTTCAAGGCGTCATCTACCGCTGCGGGAATAAAATATCAGGGCAGAACCGACATGGCGATGCTCGTATGCGATGTGCCCTGCGTATGCGCGGGTACCTTTACATCAAACGTAGTCAAGGCAGCATGCGTACTTTGGGACAAGAAGATAGTGGAATCGGGCTCTCCTATGCAGGCCGTTGTCGTAAATTCCGGAATAGCAAACGCTTGCACCGGCAAAGAAGGCTTTGATGCCTGCGAAGCAACGGCCGCAGCGGTAGAAAAGGAACTCGGAATAGACAGATACCATGTTGCGGTCGCATCCACGGGCGTTATCGGAATGCAGCTGCCTGTGGATAAACTTGTAAGCGGTGTATCTGACATGAGCAGGACGCTTTTCGGCGGCATCGAAGCCGGAACAAAGGCATCAAAGGCCATCATGACAACAGATACTGTAAATAAGGAGATTGCCGTCACATTTGATATACAGGGAAAAACTGTGACACTCGGCGGCATGAGCAAGGGCTCCGGCATGATCCATCCCAACATGTGCACGATGCTCGGATTCCTGACTACAGATATAAGCATTGAAAAAGCGCTTCTTCAGGAGGCTTTAAAGGAGGTCGTTACCGACACCTTCAACATGATCACCGTTGACGGCGACACATCCACAAACGACACGCTCCTTATCATGGCCGACGGGCTTGCCGGAAATGACAGGATAAGCACAAAGAATGATGATTACGAAACATTCAAAGAGGCTCTGTTTTATGTATGCCGCTTCCTTGCAAGGAAAATGGCAGGTGACGGCGAGGGCGCGACAAAGCTCTTTGAGGCAAAGGTCGTTAACTGTATCTCAAAGGAAAACGCAAGGATTCTTGCAAGGTCCATAGTCGGATCGAACCTTTCAAAGGCAGCCATATACGGCTGTGACGCAAACTTCGGAAGATTCTTATGCGCCATGGGCTATTCGGGAGTGACATTCGATCAGGAGACCGTGGAACTTTACTTTGAGAGCAAAAACGGAAGACTCGAGGTATTCCACCGCGGCACGCCACTTGCATTCGACGAAGAAAAAGCACTTGAGATATTAAAGTCCGACGAGGTCACGATATATGTAAACATGAACGAAGGCGATGCCGAGGCTACGGCCTGGGGCTGCGACCTCACATACGATTATGTAAAGATCAATGCGGATTACCGTTCATAAAGGAGAATAAAATGGCACAGGATATTTCGGAAATAATGGGAAAAGCGGAGGTGCTTATAGAAGCCCTTCCATACATTCAGAGATTCAATCGCAAGATAATAGTCGTAAAATACGGCGGCAGCGCCATGGCCGATGAAAAATTAAAGATGAGCGTCATCCAGGACGTAGTCCTTTTAAAGCTCACAGGCTTTAAGCCCGTCATCGTGCACGGCGGCGGAAAGGATATCAGCAAGTGGGTAAAGAAATCAGGCATGGAGCCCAGATTCGTAAACGGACTCAGAGTTACCGATGAGGCCACCATGGAGATCGCTGAAATGGTGCTCGGAAGAGTAAATAAAGAGCTCGTAAACATGGTTCAGAAGCTCGGCGTGCTCGGCGCAGGCATAAGCGGCAAGGACGGCGGCCTCCTGCATGTTCAAAAGAAGCTTTCGGGCGGCGAGGACATCGGTTTTGTGGGCGAAGTGGATAAGGTAAATCCCAAGATCCTATACGACCTTTTGGAAAGAGATTTCCTTCCGATCGTATGTCCCATAGGCTATGATGACGACTTCAATACCTACAACATCAATGCCGATGATGCCGCATGTGCCATCGCAAGGGCATTGAATGCGGAAAAACTTGCATTCCTTACGGATGTAGAAGGTGTTTACAAGGATCCTCACGATCCTTCCACGCTCATCTCGGTGCTTGATGTGGAAGATATGCACAAGCTTCTTGAAAGCGGCATGGTGGGCGGCGGAATGCTTCCCAAGCTCAACAACTGCATCGATGCAATAGAAAACGGTGTGCACAAAGTGCATATCCTTGACGGACGTCTCCCTCACAGCCTGCTGCTTGAGATATTTACCAGCGACGGTGTAGGAACAATGATAGTCAATGACAAACAGGAGCATATATGAATTCACAGGAGATAATCGCTAAGGCAGATCAGTATTATCTGCATACATACAACAGGTTTCCTATAGTCCTCGATCACGGCGAAGGCGTGTATCTGTATGACAAGGACGGAAAGGAATACCTTGATTTCGGATCGGGCATAGCAGTCTGCGGCCTCGGCTACAGCAATGAGCGTCTCAAAAATGCCATGAAGGCACAGATCGACAAGCTCACCCACACATCGAATCTGTTTTACCATGAGCCCGGCGCCAATGCAGCCGAAAAGCTCTGCAAAGCTGCCGGAATGGACAGGGTCTTCTTTACAAACAGCGGTGCCGAAGCAGTCGAAGGTGCGTTAAAGCTTGCAAAAAAATATGCCAACAAGAACGGAAAACAGCGCTTCCATAACATTATAGCCATGGACAATTCCTTCCACGGCCGTACCCTTGGTTCCGTTTCCGTAACAGGACACGAAGAATACAGGACGCCCTTTGCACCCATGATCCCCAAGGTCATCTTCGCAGACTACAACGATCTTGAATCCGTAAAGGAGATCATGAACGAAGAGACCGCCTGCGTTATCTTAGAGACCATCCAGGGAGAAGGCGGCATCTATCCCGCATCGCCCGATTTTATAAAAGGCATCAGAGAGCTCTGCGACAAATATGACGCACTTATGATATGCGATGAGATCCAGTGCGGAATGGGCAGGACCGGTGAAATGTTCGCATTTCAGCATTACGGCATCAAGCCCGATATCGTATGTGCTGCTAAAGCGCTTGGCTGCGGTGTGCCGGTAGGGGCATTTTTGTGCACCGAAAAGGCCGCTTCCATGGTGACAGGTGACCACGGCAGCACATACGGCGGCAATCCCTTCGTATGCGCGGCGATAAATGAAGTAATGGATATCTATGAGGAAGACAGGATATTAGAGCATGTAAAAGAGGTCGGAAACTACCTCTGGGAAGAACTTGAGGAACTTGAAGCCGTAAGCCATGCGATTTCATATCACAGGGGCATCGGCCTCATTCAGGGCATTCAGTTCATCCCCCAGGTGAGCGCCAGCGCCGTTGTAAAGGCCTGCATGAGGGAAGGCCTCATCCTTATCGGTGCCTGCAACAACACCGTAAGGTTCGTTCCGCCCCTTGTAATTTCGAAAGCCGATGTAGACAAGGCGGTAGGAATTTTGAAAAAAGCCATTGAAAGTGTAAGTTGAGAGTAACAATGAGACAGGGGGACTTACTCCCCTTGTCTCATTATTATTGCGCTATCGGCATTTTCTGTGCTATAATTACAAAGAGAAAATGTAACCATTTTGGCAGGAAAGGACGAAACATGAAAAAGATTCTTATCATCATTGTTAATATAATCATCATGACTGCCATATTGATCTTCGTTGTTCTGTATTCGAGGTTCGAAAACAGGAATTCCTATCAACGGCAGATAGAGCATTTTGAAAATTCCACGGTCACCATGGAAAGGGTCACGGAAAACTATCTGGAAGGGGAACAGAGGATCTGTGATGTCTGGGCGCGCTACATAAACAACAATTCCATGACGGTGGAAGAAGCGACGGATTATATCAGGGCCTCGCATGTGCTTAGCAACACCTCCGCGCATCTGATAGCGCTTGATACTCTTACGGGTCTTTCTACCAGGCCAAAGCAGGGCACGGCAGATGACTATGCGGTCTCTTATTCAAGGGTGGCTCTTTTTGATGACACAGAATGGATCGATGAGATAGGTGAATCCATAAACATTACCCGTGCATACACAAACCCGATGAACGGCGAGCAGTCGCTTGCTTTCTGCAACAAGGTCAGTCTGTATGATCCGGAGGATAAAACTTTTGGGGAAGCGATCCTGCTGAGAGTTATCCCTATTTCGGCGCTTGAGCAGAAATGGGTCTTTCCGCAGACCGAACTGGTGAATGCGGAACTGTCGATGATCGATTCAAACGGTGATTATATCCTTAAAGGACGCAACTTTAAGAATTCCAGTTTTTTGGAGTTCTACAAATCTTACAATACATCCGATCCCGAATCTGTAAACCGGTTGTTTAAACAGATCACATCATCGACCGGTTCGGTTTCGATGATCAACTCGCACGGACAGGAGTGCATCCTCTCATTTACTCCCGTTTCGTCTTCAGCCGGTTGGACAATGCTGGGCCTTGTTCCGGCGGAAGATATTAACGTGGACCGGGAAAACTGGCTTCTTTTTGGAGTCGTTTCCGCCGGACTTATGGTACTTTTTATCAGTGATATGGTCTGCATGCTTTATTTGAACAAGCGTCTTCATATCACCGCAAGGGAAGCAGAGTCCGCAAACAGGGCAAAGACTGATTTCCTTTCCACCATGTCCCACGATATACGTACTCCCATGAATGCTATCATAGGTCTTGTGACCATTGCCGAAAAGAATCTCGATGATGCTGAATCGACAAGGGAAAGCCTTCGGAAGATCGGTCTTGCAAGCAACCACCTGCTGACCCTTATCAATGACATTCTGGATATATCCAAGGTCGAAAGCGGAAAACTGAAATTGAATCCCGTGACGTTCTACCTGGCTGATACGGTCGAAAATCTTGTGAATATTTCGCAACCGATGATCAAGGAAAAGAATATCGAATTCAGATTTCACATCGATAAAATGGAAGAGGAGTATCTGTACGCCGATGAGCTGAGACTGAATCAGATATTTATAAATATTCTCTCAAATGCCATAAAATACACAGAGCCTGGAGGCAGCGTATGCGTGGATATGCGGGAGGAAAAGAGTGATAAACAGGGCTGTGTACGGCTTACTTACATAGTTGCGGATACCGGTATAGGTATGAGCCCTGAATACATGGAAACGATGTATCAACCGTTTTCGCGCCAAATCGACAGCCGTGTGAACAGCGTTCAGGGAACCGGACTTGGTCTTACCATCACAAAGCGTATGGTGGAACTCCTCGGAGGAACGATCGATTGTCAAAGCGAGCAGGGCAAGGGGACGACTTTTACGGTCGTGCTTGATATAACCGTAGCCGACAGGCAGCCGGAAGATATGCACCTAGATAAGGTCGACGTCCTTATAGTTGATGACGATGAGGTCATGCTGCAAACGACTGCGGCAGAGCTTGAATCACTTGGCGCGGGCGTAGAGCAGGCGAAGAGTGGCGCGGAAGCGATGGATATGATAAGCCGAAGGCGCGAGGGTGGAAAAGATTACAGCATCGTGCTCATAGACTGGAAGATGCCGGATATGGACGGGATAGAAACGATCGGAAAGATCCGCCGCGAGATAAAGACGGACGTCCCGATACTTCTTATCTCGGCATATGACAGGCAGGATATAGAGGAACAGGCAAAAGAAGCCGGCGCAAACGGTTTTGTCGTAAAACCAGTCTTTCAGTCCACGCTTTATCACAGAATAAACGAATTGATCGGAGGCGGCTCAAAGCTGCCCGAACAGGAAGATGATTATTCAGACCTGAAAGGAACCCGCATCCTTGTTGCCGAAGATATCGATGTCAACTGGGAGATCATATCCGTTATGCTCGGTATGTTTGGTATCGAGACCTTCAGAGCCGAAAACGGCCGCATTTGTGTGGATATGATGAGCAAGGCTGAAAAAGGCAGCTACGATCTGATCCTGATGGATATACAGATGCCGCAGATGAACGGCCTTGATGCGACCAGAGCGATCCGCGCCATGGAAGATCCATGGGCCAGGTCCATCCCGATCGTTGCGATGACGGCGGATGCTTTTGCCGAAAACGTTACGGAATGCCTGAATGCGGGAATGAACGGACATATCGCAAAGCCTGTTGATATAAAACTTGTGATCAAGGAAATAAGAAGAATAAAAGAACGCGCTAAATAAAGCCGGAAATGGAGGAAATGATCATGAAAAGAAAAATGTCATTTTTGTCAGCCTTATTATTGGTCCTTAGTCTTACTGCATGTAATGCCGGAAGTAAGACGCCGCAAAATGAGGAGGGATTTTCTGCAAAATTTGATGCCTCTGTCAAAGGTCACATCAACGTGGCCGGCGGTTACGATAACTTTGAGGCGCTTGAAAAAGAATTCGATCGCTTCAACAAGTATTATCCGAATGTGGAACTGGTCTATACAAAGATCGACGATTACAACAACATGATAGGTACGGTCCTTAACGGAAACGATGCACCCGACATCTATGTAAACAATTCCTGGATGTACGGCCGCGAACAGTACAAGTCCTCGATGGACCATGCAGAAGATCTTTCGGATTCAAAGCTTGGCCTTGATCTTGCGGGTATCCGCAGCAACATCCTTTTAAAGACCGAAGACGGTACGCTTCCGATGGCTCCCGTCTTTTCGACCACATACGGAATGCTCGTAAACAAAGATCTCTTCAAAAAAGAGGGTCTTGAGATCCCGACCGCCTATAAGGAACTGGTGTCCGTATGCGAAGCTTTCCGCAGCAAAGGCTACAAAAGCCCCGTTATGGGCTTTACCATAAAGGAAAAAACATCGCTGTTCAATCTGGCGGGCTACCCGTTCTTTTGCTCGACCGTGGCAAATGATAAAGAGGCGGTAGGCAAACTGAATGCCCTGGAGTCTTCGGCAGGGGAATACATGCGTCCGGCCCTTGAAAGGATGGAACAGTTCTTAAAAGACGGCTGCGCAGACCTTGACGAATGCGCGGCGATCGAAAACAATTATGACGCCGTTATAATGCGATTTTTTGAGGGAGATGTACCGATGATGGTATGCCAGGGAGATGCCGTTTCCGGTACCAAAAAGAGAGAAAGTGTATCTGAAGCGTTTACGGCAAAGCCTTTTGCATATGCTTTTGCCCCGATACCTATGTCGGATGACGGCGCTTACTTCATCGACATGCCAAATCTGCAGTTTTCCGTCAACAAAGACAGCTCAAATCTTGATATAGCCAACGAATTCATGAGGTTTTTGATCACATCTCCCGAACTTAACGAGATGGCAAAGAATAAAGGACTTATGTCACCTACAAAGGACCTGTCGTTCAACAGTATTTATGCCGAATTCGGAAAAGTTCCGGAGTCACGGATACTGTCGCCCGAAGAGATCGGTATTTCGGATGATGCGGTCTTCCAGTTCAGAATGGCGGTCTACAATTGCTCTCTTGGTGAAATGTCGATAGACGAGGCGGTTTCGGCATACGGTACCTTCAAGTCATGATCTTTCGGAAAACCTCCCGTTACGCAAAAAAGTAAGGGGCTGTAAAAAAACAGGGGCTGTTTTTTACAGCCCCTGGTTTTATTGTGACGCTTACGCATCTCTTTACACATATATCTTTTTCTTCTGCTGATGCGACACCATCTTCATAACCATGCCCACGGGCATGATCCTGCTGCCAAGGCAGGCTACCTTAAGCTTCAGCCCCGGAACGATGATGGTCTTTTTTCTGAACATGCCGTCAAGGGCAAGTTTTGCGCATTCGGATGCGGAAATGCCGGGAAGTGCAAATTCGACATTGGCGTTCTTGTTGAATTCGGTGTCAACGGGACCGGGGCACAGAGCACCGATGTAAAGACGGCTTTCTGATTCTTTAAGTTCCTGGGCGATGGCACGGGTAAGCGAGACAACATATGCTTTTGTTGCATAATATGTCGCCATGTAAGGGCCGCCCGGCAAAAGACCGGCGGAGCTGGCGGTATTTAAGATATAGCCGTATGTCCTGCCGGACATTTTTTTCAGCATCTTCTTTGTGAGATAGTGGACGGACTTGATGTTTAAGTCTATCATGTCAAGTTCCTTGTCCACATCGCCGTTTATAAATTCCGAGCAGTCGCCGAAGCCGGCATTGTTTACAAATACCTCGACATCCTTGCCTTCAAGAGCGTTCATTAATGCATCGCACCCGGACCTTTTTTTAAGGTCCGCGCATATATATGATGCATTGCCGTCCGAGTATTCGTCGGCATTCAGTTCTTCGCACAATTCCCTGAGCCTGTCCTCACGCCTTGCAACAAGAATGCAGTTATACCCGTGGCGGGCCAGCAATCTTGCGATTTCGGCGCCTATGCCGGAGCTTGCCCCGGTAATGACAGCAAATGTTTTTGTCTGATGAAGCAGCATATCATTCTCCTTTATCGTTTTTTTATATGCCTGTAAGGCCTGTTCCTTCTACCATCATATTTGTTTTGACGCCGTATTTCAAGCTTAAGATGACAAACTTAAAATATTAAAATTTTATAAAATTTAAGTTGTTAATAACTGCAAGATGTGGTATATTTTAGAGTGATATTGACTGTATGTCATTATGGGCGAAGACTTGCCCAGGATGTAAAAAAATAAGAGGTAATATTATCTATGAAGCTAATATTCAGGTATCTCAAGGAATACAAGAGGGAAACGATCATAGCCCCCTCCTTCAAATTGTTTGAAGCGCTTCTCGACCTTTTTATCCCGATCATCGTTATGTCCATGATCAACACGGGCATCAGCGAAAAAAACGGCACGCATATCGCTGTAATGGGTGTACTTATGGTGGTACTCGGTGCCATGGGTCTTGCTAGTTCCATCATAGCGCAGTTCTATGCCGCAAAGGCGGCTGTAGGAATCTCTGCGCGAATGAGGGAGGATCTCTTTACCCACATCAACAAGCTGTCGTATACAGAACTTGACACTATCGGGACAGCCACTCTTATCAACAGGATCAACGTAGATATCAACCAGGTTCAGACAGGCATCAACATGACCTTAAGGCTCCTTTTAAGGTCGCCCTTCATCGTTTTGGGTGCCATCATCTGCGCCATGGTCGTTGATTTCAAGGCGGGGCTTTGCGCATTCCTTCTGGTTCCGCTTCTCGGTATAGCCATCTATTTCATCATGAAAAAGACCATACCGATGTACAAGGATGTTCAGGGCAAGCTTGATATCGTTACCACCGCATCAAGGGAAAACCTAGTCGGGGTAAGAGTTGTAAGAGCCTTCTGCAGACAGAAGGAAGAAAAAGAGGAGTTCACACAAAAGGCCAATACGCTTTATAAGGCACTCATGAAGGTAGGCGCACTTGCCGCCACCATCAATCCTTTTTCCCTTATCGTTATCAATATCGGTATCGCCGGTGTTTTGATAATCGGCGGAAACGAAGTCGGCAGCGGCGCAATGAAGGCCGGAGCGGTCGTGGCGCTTGTAAATTACTTCTCACAGATAATCATAGAGCTTGTAAAGCTTGCGGATCTTGTGATCATCATCACACGTTCTCTTGCATGCGCAGACCGCCTGCAGGAAGTGTTTGATGAAGTTCCGAGCGTAAAGCAGGAGCATCAGTTCATGGTTGCGACCGTTCCCGGCGCACCCAAGATCGAATTCAAGGATGTTTCCTTCACGTACAAGAATGCTGCAAAGCCTTCTCTTGAAAATGTAAGCATAAAGATATATCACGGCGAGACCATCGGCGTTATCGGAAGTACGGGTTCGGGAAAATCGACATTCGGTCAGCTCATACCAAGATTCTATGATGCTACCGAAGGTACCGTTTTGGTAGACGGAAGAAACGTAAAAGAATACTCATTCGGACAGCTCCGTAACAAGATAGGAGTCGTTCCTCAGAAAGCGGTCCTGTTTAAAGGAACCATACGCGACAACATGAAATGGGGCATGGCAGCCGCTTCGGACAACGAGATCTTCGCGGCTCTTGAGGTCGCTCAGGCAAGGGATTTTGTCGAAAAGAAGCCCGGCAAGCTCGATTTTCTGGTAGAGCAGGGCGGCCGTAATTTCTCCGGCGGTCAGAGGCAGAGGCTCACCATTGCAAGAGCGCTTCTTAAAAAGCCCGAGATACTCATACTCGATGACAGTTCTTCGGCGCTTGATTACGCGACAGACGCAAAGCTTCGTGAGGCGCTTGAATACAAGACCCAGGGAGCCACGACCATTATCATAGCTCAAAGGATCGCTTCGGTAAGACATGCCGACAGGATCATAGTATTTGAGGAAGGCAAGGTTGCGGGCATCGGAAATCACGACGACCTTTTAAAGACTTGCGATGTTTACAGAGAGATCTGTGCTACGCAGCTCGGAAAGGAGGCCTGACATGGGAAAGAAGAGTTTTAAGAACAACCTTTCCGATCCCAAGCAGAAGGAAAGTTTAAGAAGATCGATCTCTTTGCTTAAGCCTCAAAAGCTTCAGGTCATTTTGTCGCTGGTCCTTGCCATCATATCGGTCGGGATGTCCCTTGCGGCACCCATCGTATGCGGAAAAGCCATAGACAAGATGACGGGCGCCGGTGTCGACACAGGTGCTGTAATGACCCTTGCAGGCATATTCCTTGCTCTCATCGGCATCAATGCTGTTTCGCAGATGGGCATGAGCCTTGTAAACAACAAGATCACTTATTCCGTAACCAAAAAGCTCAGGATAGATCTGTTCGGACACATACAGGAGCTCCCCATCCAGTATATGGATTCAAATGCCACGGGCGCTACTTTAAACCGCATGATAGCCGATGTCGACCAGCTTTCCGACGGACTTCTTTTGGGCTTTTCAAAGCTGTTTTCGAGCGCGGTCATGATAGTTGCGACCATCGTCATCATGTTCATTCTTTCATGGCAGATAGCAATAGTGGTAGTGGTGCTTACGCCTCTTTCGCTTTTCGTTGCAAAATTCATCTCAAAGCAGACCTTTACGATGTTCAAGGCTCAGTCCGACATCAGGGGAGAGATGACTACAATAATAGATGACATGATCGGTAACCAGAAGATCGTTCAGGCCTTCAACCACCAGGATTATGTTGTCGACCAGTTCCAGGAAGTCAATGTAAGGCTCAGAGATGTCTCGCAGAAAGCGGTATTTGCATCATCCCTCACAAATCCTTCCACAAGATTTGTAAACGGGCTCGTTTATGCGGGCGTTGCGATAGTCGGCTGTATCATAGCCATCCATTCGCCTTCGGCCATGACGATCGGCCTTTTGTCCGCATTCTTAAGCTATGCAAATCAGTACACTAAGCCATTTAATGACATAAGCTCTGTGGTAACAGAGATACAAAACGCCCTCGCCTGCGCATCAAGAGTATTTGAACTCATGGATGAAGAAGAGCAGAGCGATGACAGCAGGTCATTAAGACTCGGCCATGCTGCAAACGGAAACATAGAATTCCGCCACGTTTACTTCTCTTACATCCCCATGCTCCCGTTCATGGAAAACATCTCATTTAAGGTGTTCCCCGGGCAGAGGGTGGCAATAGTAGGTCCTACGGGCTGCGGAAAGACCACGCTTATAAATCTTCTCATGAGATTCTATGATGTGGATTCGGGCACGGTTGCCGTGGATGCGATGCCTGTACAGGAAATGGTAAGAAATTCCCTTCGCGAATGCTTCGGCATGGTGCTTCAGGAGACCTGGTTAAAGAATGCGACAGTTTTTGAAAACATCGCTTACGGAAAGCCGAATGCTACCTTTGAAGAAGTTCGCGAGGCCGCGATGGAGGTACATGCCGACAGCTTTATCCAAAGGCTTCCAAACGGCTACGATACCGTAATAGGAGAAGACGGAGGCATTCTCTCTCAGGGTCAGAAACAGCTCATATGTATCGCAAGGGTAATGCTCACAAAGCCGCCCATGCTCATTCTGGACGAGGCTACAAGCTCGATAGATACCAGAACCGAAATGAAGATACAGGATGCTTTCGCAAAGCTCATGCGCGGAAGGACCAGCATCATCGTTGCACACCGCCTTTCCACCATAAAGAACTGCGACCTTATCCTTGTAATGGATGACGGCAGGATAGTAGAAGCAGGTACACATGATGCGCTTTTGGCTTACGGTGGAGTATACACGGATCTGTATAACTCACAGTTTGCTTATGATACTTAACTATTCAGCACCATGTATAAAAGAGTTCGGGCCATGCTTGCATGAGCCCGGACTTTTTTATTCATGGTGATTTATGTGAGAAATGTAAAAACCGCTTGTTTTTTCTCTTCATTTTATCTAAAATAAAAAGAGGTGTTCTTCTTCACAAAACGGAAAGGTGAAGAATGAAAAAGTTATTATTGCTGCTTACGGCAGCTGTTTTTCTCTGTGGTTGCGACGACCCTACCGGACATGAAATGATGAAGGAACTCACATTTGAAGAGGCAGGAGAGGATATCAAGGCGATTTCATCAGATATGCTCACAGAGACCGCAATTGAGTCCGCGGCAAAAGAAGTTTCCGAAACAGAAAGAGAAAAAGAGTTCATATATGTCCATGTCTGCGGAGCTGTTGTTCTTCCCGGTGTATATAAGCTCCCCGCAGGAAGCAGGGCATATGAGGCGGTGGATGCGGCCGGCGGAGTTACGGATGATGCCGCGCCGTACCTGGTAAATCTTGCGGGCGTGCTTTGTGACGAGCAAAAGCTGTACATCCCGAAAGAGGGCGAAGACGTTGCGCAGGAAGAAAACGCTCAGGCAGCCTATGCGCGCACTTCGGAAAAAACAAAGGTAAATATCAATACGGCAACAAAAGAGCAGCTCATGACCTTAAACGGCGTTGGGCAGTCAAAGGCCGATGCCATCATAAGCTACCGCGAAAAAAACGGGAGCTTTAAAAACATCGAACAGATAATGGAAGTAAACGGCATAAAGAATGCCGCATTTGAAAGAATAAAAGAAGATATAACGGTTTAGAAAAGGAGGATCAAAATGTCCAGGATCCTGGTTGTGGATGATGAGAAAAATATTGTCAAAGGACTGAAGCTGTATTTGGAAAATGACGGTGATAACGTCGACGCAGCATACGATGGTGAAGAGGCCATGGCACTTGTGAAAGAGGCTATGAAACTTCCGAAAGACGAACGCTACGATGCAATACTCTTAGACGTCATGCTGCCAAAGCTCGACGGCTTTGAAGTTCTGCAGCAGATCAGAGAAATAGATGATGTCCCCGTGATCATGCTTACGGCCAAGGGTGAAGACATGGACAAGATCCTCGGCCTTGAATACGGTGCCGATGATTATATCACCAAGCCTTTTAATGTTCTCGAGGTAAAGGCAAGGCTTAAGGCCATAATGAGAAGATCAAAGCCCAAAAAGGAAAACGGCGCGGAGGGCGGCAAGGTCATAAAGATAGGAGATCTTGTGCTCGAATCCGATGCCAAAAGAGTCATCTCATCAGGCAGGGAGATCAATCTCACCGCAAAGGAATACGATCTTCTGGATCTTCTGGCAAATAATCCCGACAAGGTATACAGCAGAGAAGATCTTCTTCGCATCGTCTGGGGCTACGATTTCCCCGGGGATGTAAGAACAGTGGATGTACATATAAGAAGGCTTCGTGAAAAGATCGAAGACAACCCCGGAGAACCGAGGTATGTACAGACAAAATGGGGCAGAGGGTATTATCTGAAACCATAGCTTACGCAGTTTATTGAAATATCAAAGGAGCAGCAATGGAAAAGGACAAGGAGAAAACCGGGCGTTTATACAGTATGCGCATAAGGCTCTTTGCCCTTCTGCTCATCTTAACGCTTGGATTTATAACAGTCGCAGGTCTCGTCATCAGAAACTCTTTCAGATCGGCGGCGATAGAAAACCGTAAAGAAAAGATATCCAATCAATGCGTTCAGCTTGCAGGCCAGATAGTAGAAGCCGGGGTCATTTATTCGGGAATGACACCAAGAGTCGAGGAATCACTCGTACAGATGGCGGAGGACTATTCGGGGCGCGCACTGGTCATCTCCAGCAGCGGACTTGTCAAATTCGACACCGCATCCGTCGATACCTCAAAATATCTTCTTGATACCAGAGTCCTTCAGGCACTGAACGGGAAAAAGAACATAGAATGGAATAACACCAACGAAAACATACTTCTTGCCATGCCCCTTGTCGGAAGCAATTCCGGCGAGATAATAGGCGTTCTGGCATTCTCATCATCAGCCGCGGATATCGGAGCGTTGATGGGAAAGACAAACAATGTCATCCTAAGCGTATACATAATAATGATCGTGACTGCAATAGCGGCGATCCTTCTTCTCTGCAACATGGTCGTAAGACCGTTTAAACAGATGGGAGACTCCATAAGAAAAGTGGGAAGCGGCCTGCAGACGGGGATGGATCAGCCAAGATGCAAGGAGACGACCGAGATCGTTTCAGCCTTCAACGTACTTCTCGATCACATGAACCAGCAGGATCAGCTCCGTGCGCAGTTTGTGTCAAATGTCTCGCACGAACTTAAAACGCCCATCACATCAATGCGTGTTCTGGCAGACTCACTGCTTTCCATGCCCGATGCACCCATAGAGCTTTATCAGGATTTCATGAAGGACATCTCATCTGAGATCGACAGAGAGGCCAAGATCATAAGTGACCTTCTAGAGCTCGTAAAAATGGATAATTCCGCGGAAAAGCTCAATATTCAGATGGTTGCCATAAACGACTGGCTGAAGGATATTCTGCACAGGCTTGCACCCATTGCGAAAAAGCAGAACGTGGATATGGTCATGGAAAGCTTCAGAGATGTCACGGCCGGCATAGATCCTTCAAAGCTTTCGCTTGCCGTATCCAATCTCGTCGAAAATGCCGTAAAATACAATGTCGACAAAGGCTATGTGCATGTTTCATTAAATGCCGATCATAAAGACTTTTTCATAAAGGTCGAGGATAACGGAGTCGGAATACCCGAAAGCGACCTTGACAAGATATTCGACCGTTTTTACAGGGTCGACAAGGCAAGGTCAAGAGATGCCGGCGGCACCGGCCTCGGACTCGCAATAACAAAGAGCGTTGTGCAGATGCACAAAGGAGATATAAAGGTCTACAGTAAGGCAGGAGAGGGAACCACCTTTTCCGTGCGTATACCGCTTCAGTATAAGGAGTAGCGATGAAGAAAAACAAAATAAAATACATGCTCCTTTTTGCGGTATGCCTTATGATGCTGTCATTTGCCGGATGCAAAGCGGGGCAGGATGAAGAAGTATCCCTTGCGGAAGGGCAAAACGCCCTGTATTTCCTTTCAAGTGAAGGGTACAGCTTAAAAAAAGTGGCCTTCAGACTTGAGGCATCGGATTCCGAAGGAAAAATGAAGGAAGTCATGGAACTTCTAAAGACCGCTCCGGAGGGCTGCAAAAGCGTTATAAATGCCAAAACGCCCATCCTTTCATACGAACTTGACGGAGATACCGCTAATATTAACTTTTCCGAACAGTACAAGGATACAAAGTCCGGAGATGAGCTTCTCTTTCGTGCGGCGATAGTCAGATCCCTTACAGGCGTGGAAGGCATAAAGGGAGTGAGATTCTTTGTTAACAGCCAGCCCCTTGTGGGCATTTCCGGCGAAGAAGTTGGGCTGATGGATGATTCGGCATTTGAAAATTCCATCGACCACAGATTTGCCGAATATGAAGCCACACTCTATTTTGCGGACGAGACCGGAACAAAGCTCGTGGCGGAAAAAAGAAAGGTCAGCTATCCTGTAGACGGCTCAAAAGAATACTATGTCGTGCAGGAACTCATCGGAGGCCCCGAAGAGGCCGGGCATTATCCCGCACTTAAAAAAGAGGTAAAGCTGCTCGAGGCATCGGTGGATGAAGGAGTGTGCTACCTGTATTTTGATCCCGCATTTTTAAATATTTCTGAGGAGGTAAGCGCAGAAGTGGCGATATATTCGATCGTCAATACCCTCACAGACCTGCCCGGAATAGGAAGGGTAAGATTTGTCGTTGAAGGCGTGAATGACCCCGTTTACCGTAATTCGCTGTCGCTGTCAAGCGCGTTGCCGTCAAATCTGGATCTTATTGTTATAGAAAAAAAATAATTATAAGGAGATTATAATGAAGCGACGCCCGTTTCTTATGTTCTGGGCGGCGGAAACGCTTGCCCTTATACTGTCCGCATTTGCAGGCAGGATGAATGCAGGCTTTGATTTTACAGTTTTTACAGTTTTTACAGTTTTTTTTACCGTAGCGGTCATCACCGCTGCGGTAATATTTTTTAAGACCGGAAAGAGGCTTATTATTGCTCTGTTACCGGTCTTTTTTGTCTTCTGCCTTTTCAGGTTCGGTATGTACGAGCTGACATTGAATGAACGGGAGAAAAATGCCGAAGAGACAGCCGGTATTATAAGCAGCGCCGGAGCCTACGGAAAGGTGAGCAAAACAGAGTACAAAAACGAAAAATACTACCTGTATATCAAGGATGCAAAGACATATGAAGATGACAGACCGATAGGAAACATTCTCATCCTCGCAGAGAGCGGTGAGAATATCGAAAAAGGCATGACCCTCTTTTTTAAAGGGGGAGCATCCGTTATTCCCCATGCCACAAACCCCGGACAGTTCGATTCCGTAGCCTACTACAAGTCACAGGGAATACTCATAAGATGCATAGACCCGCAGCTTATGGTGCTTAAGGACAATAACGCGTTTGACCGGCTTATCCATAACATAAAAAAGAAGCTCGGCGAGGCGCTTTATAAAATGTGCGGCGAGGATGCAAATGTCTGCGCCGCCATGCTCCTTGGCGAAAAAGGAGAGCTTGACGAGGATACAAAGGACCTGTATAAGGCAGGAGGAATATCACACCTCCTTGCGATATCGGGTCTTCATGTATCATTTATCGGCATGCTCATTTTCAGGCTCTTGAGACTCTGCAGACTCGGAGTGGTTTTGTCATGCGGTCTTTCAGGGGGATTCGTAACATTATATGCGATCATGACAGGAGGCTCCGTCTCTGCGCTCCGCGCGGCAATAATGTATGTCATTTCCCTTATCGCCCGCCTTACCGGCAGGACATATGACATGATAACAGGCCTCACCGTAGCTTTCTGCATTGTTCTTCTTATTTACCCCGGGCAAGTTTATGCCGCGGGTTTCTGGCTTTCCTTCGGCGCCGTAAGCGCCTTTGCCATTATGATGCCGGATATCTCAAAACTGTTTAAGATGCTTAAAAAACATAAAAAAGGAAGAAAATCGTTTGCTCTAAGAAAAGCAGAAAGCATAAAAAGAGGAGTGCTCGGAAGCAGCGCAGTCTCATTCTTCACCATGCCAATACTTGCCTGGAACATGTACGTCGTAAACCCCTTAAGCTTATTTTTAAACATTCTCGTCATCCCCTTAATGACAGTTATTATGATAAATATGCTATCTGTCACTGCCGTTTACCTCGTTTTGAGAAAGGCGGCTGCGCGCCTTACTTTCCTCTGGCTGCCCGGTCATACCGTGCTCCGGATATACAGCAAGGCCTGCGAACTGTCTGCGGGCTCGCCACTAGGCCGCTTTGTCACAGGAAGACCCGCCATATGGCAAATGGTCATATACCTTGCGGCCCTTGTACTTCTTGTTCTCCTTATCCACTTTGCGGCTTCTTTTACCGAAAAGCAAAGAGAACTAAAGGCTGCCAAAACAAAAGAAGACCTCCCCGTAAAAGCCGCTTTTTTGATAAAACTTTCCATCATCCCCGTGCTTATCGCCCTCCAGCTCCCTTCAGCCCTCATCTTAAAACGCCAAAAGGAGGATAACACATTCATCTTTTTAGATGTAGGCCAGGGCGACGGCATGATCGCCTTCTCAGGTGACATCTGCATGGCAATAGACGGCGGAAGCTCCTTTATCCAAGGCATCGGAACCTACCGCATAGAGCCTGCCATCCTGTACTACGGCTACGACCATGTACAGTACTGGTTTTTGACCCACCCCGACACCGACCACGTCAGCGGCATCATCGACATCCTTACCGAAAAAGCCTCCCCAATATCCATCGAAAAAGTCGTCATACCCACTCCATCATACGGCCGGGCGTGGGACAAGGTCACAAACCACCTTTCCCCGGGGTGCCTGGTCACCATGAAAGCCGGCGACCGCATCACCTGGCCATCCGGCCGCCTTGATATATTATACCCTGCCGCCACCGACACTGCCACTGACCCCAACACCCTAAGCTTCGTCATAAATTTTACACTGGCTGATAAAAGCATACTCCTCACCGGCGACATTGACTCAGCCGTCGAACAAAAACTCTTAGACCGCTACCCACCCTCAGCCTTATCCGCCACCATCCTCAAGATACCCCACCACGGCTCCCGCTTCTCATCCTCCCAAAGCTTCCTCACCGCCGTCTCCCCCGCATCCGCCGTCATCTCCGTCGGCAAAAACAACTACGGCCACCCCTCACAGGAAGTGCTGGAAAGACTACGGGAGCTGGGGATCGAAGTATATATAACAAAAGAGGAAGGAGCTATAGTTTTGCCGGGGAGAAGTGTACCTTGACACGATCTTTTCTTAAACCAATCTAAAATCTTTCAGTACACAAAAAAAACACTTTACGAAAGTACGATTCTTTGTTATAATTTTCACTATCGGGCAATCTGCAAAGATTGCAAATTATTTTTAGGAGGGTCATTAAAATGACAAAGTGGGTTTATATGTTCAGCGAAGGCAACATGACCATGAGAAACCTTCTCGGTGGTAAGGGTGCTAACCTCGCTGAAATGACTGACATCGGTCTTCCCGTTCCCCAGGGCTTTACTGTAACAACAGAGGCCTGCACACAGTACTATGAGGATGGACGCAAGATCAATGATGAGATCATGGGCCAGATCATGGAGTATGTAGCAAAGATGGAAGAGCTCAACGGAAAGAAGTTCGGAGATCTTAAGAATCCTTTGCTCGTATCCGTACGTTCAGGTGCTCGTGCATCAATGCCCGGTATGATGGATACCATCCTTAACCTCGGCCTTAACGATGAGGTTGTAAAGGCCATGATCGCCGGAAATCCCGATCCTTCTTTTGAGCGTTTCGTTTACGACTCATACAGAAGATTCATCCAGATGTTCTCTGACGTTGTAATGGAAGTAGGAAAGAAGTATTTCGAGCAGCTCATCGACAAGATGAAGGCAGAGAAAGGTGTTCAGTACGACGTAGATCTTACTGCTCAGGACCTCAAGACTCTTGCAGAGCAGTTCAAGGCTGAATACAAGAAGCAGCTCGGAAAAGATTTCCCTTCAGATCCCGTAGAGCAGTTAAAGCTTGCTGTAGAGGCAGTTTTCCGTTCATGGGACAACCCTCGTGCAAACGTTTATCGTCGTGACAACGACATTCCTTATTCATGGGGAACAGCCGTAAACGTAATGCCCATGGTATTCGGTAACCTTAACAACGAATCCGGTACAGGTGTTGCATTCACACGTGATCCCGCTACAGGCGAGAAGAAGCTCATGGGTGAGTTCCTTAAGAACGCACAGGGCGAAGACGTTGTTGCAGGTGTTCGTACACCCATGCCTATCGCTCAGATGGAGCAGGAATTCCCTGAAGCTTACGCAGAATTCGTAAAGGTTTGCGAGACTCTTGAAAATCATTATCACGACATGCAGGATATGGAGTTCACTGTTGAGAACAGAAAGCTCTACATGCTTCAGTGCCGTAACGGTAAGAGAACAGCTCAGGCTGCTCTTCAGATCGCTTGCGACCTTGTAGATGAAGGACACAAGACAGAGGCAGAGGCTGTTGCAATGATCGATCCTCGTAACCTCGACACACTTCTTCACCCTCAGTTTGATGTAAAGGCTCTCAAGGCTTCTACACCTCTCGGAAAGGGTCTCGGCGCTTCTCCCGGTGCTGCTTGCGGTAAAGTTGTATTCACAGCTGACGACGCGGAAAGCTGGGCTGCAAGAGGCGAGAAGGTAGTTCTTGTTCGTCTTGAGACATCTCCCGAAGATATCACCGGTATGAAGGCTGCTCAGGGTATCCTTACAGTTCGTGGTGGTATGACAAGCCACGCTGCAGTTGTTGCCCGTGGTATGGGTACATGCTGCGTTTCCGGTTGCGGCGACATCGTAATGGATGAAGAGAACAAGAAGTTCACACTTGCAGGTGTTACATTCGTTGAAGGATCAGAGATCTCTATCGACGGTACAACAGGAAACATCTATGCAGGACTTATCCCCACAGTTGACGCGCAGATCGCCGGAACCTTCGGCCGCGTTATGGCTTGGGCTGACAAGTATCGTAAGTTAAAGGTTAGAACAAATGCAGATACACCCGCAGATGCTAAGAAGGCTCGCGAACTCGGTGCAGAAGGTATCGGTCTTTGCCGTACAGAGCACATGTTCTTCGATCCCGAAAGAATCGCAGCATTCCGTGAGATGATCTGCTCTGATACAGTAGAAGAGAGAGAAGAAGCTCTTGCAAGGATCCTTCCTTATCAGCAGGGCGACTTCGAAAAGCTCTACGAAGCTCTTGAAGGAAATCCTGTTACCATTCGTTTCCTTGATCCGCCTCTTCATGAGTTCGTTCCCACAGAAGATGCTGATATCGAGAAGCTTGCAAAGGCTAAGAATAAGTCTGTAGAAGAGATCAAGGCTATCTGCAGCTCACTTCATGAGTTCAACCCCATGATGGGACACAGAGGCTGCCGTCTTGCAGTTACATATCCTGAAATTGCAAAGATGCAGACAAAGGCTGTTATCCGTGCAGCAATCAACACCAAGAAGGCTCATCCCGACTGGGCAGTTATGCCTGAGATCATGATCCCTCTTGTATGCGATATCAAAGAGCTTAAGTTCGTTAAGAAGGTAGTAGTTGAGACAGCTGATGCTGAGATCGCTGCTGCAGGCGTAGATCTTAAGTACTCTGTTGGTACAATGATCGAGATCCCCAGAGCTGCTCTTACAGCTGATGAGATCGCTAAGGAAGCTGATTTCTTCTGCTTCGGTACAAACGACCTTACACAGATGACCTTCGGTTTCTCACGTGACGATGCAGGCAAGTTCCTGAACGCTTACTATGACACCAAGATCTTCGAGAACGATCCTTTCGCTAAGCTTGATCAGACAGGTGTCGGCAAGCTTATGGAGATGGCTATCAAGCTTGGAAAGCCTGTTAACCCTTCTCTTCACGTTGGTATCTGCGGCGAGCACGGCGGCGATCCTACATCTGTAGAATTCTGCCACAAGATCGGTCTTGACTATGTATCTTGCTCACCTTTCCGCGTTCCGATAGCCAGACTCGCAGCCGCGCAGGCAGCTATAGCTGAAATGAAATAATTCTCAGCAAAATTTAATGTAATACACAAGAGGAAGACAGTTACTCTGCCTTCCTCTTTTTCTTTGTGGATTTTCATCTGCAACCTGTGGATTACAGTCTCAAATGCTTTTCTTGGATCACTATTTGTGGTATAGTATTTGTGGAAAGAGGGGGCCTAGGAAGAACATATGGAAGCTAGAGATTATCAAACTAAAGCGGTAAAGGAGGAACCAAAATGCGTGAGATAACAACAGGAGATGCAATGCATGTATACGGAAGCTTCGGACTGGTCATGGACTACACAGTCAGGCTTTGCGTGCGCTTGAGCGGAGGAATAAACGGAGAGATGCTTTGTGAGGCAGTGAAAAACACACAGAAGCGCTACCCGTATCTGTCCCTCAGAATGAAAAAGGATGCTTCAAGGTTCTATTATGATGACAATCCGGCAGATATCGCGGTCATTAACACCGATCGTCAGATATGCCTTAACAGCGCCGAGACCAATTATCATGTATGGGCTGTCTGCTACTGGCAGGATATGATATATCTTGATATCTATCACGGCCTGCTTGACGGGACAGGAATGTACATGGTCCTGTCAACGCTTCTTTACGAATACTGCAGCAGAAAATACGGAGTAAAGGATCATGCGGGCGTCAGGACCCTTGAAGATGAGATCCGCCCGGAGGAATGGACAGACCCGGCTGACTATCTTCCCCAAATAGATCTGTCAAAGATCCAGGCACCCGCAAGAAAACCGGCCTTTTCGCTTGAAAGTGATGCCGGTCTTAAAATGACAGATGTTACCCTTACCGATATAGAAATAGATGAGGCGGATTTTATAAAATATACATCCGCAAACGATGCGAGCCCCGGGACAATGATCTCCCTGCTTTACGCAAGAGCCATAGACTCCATATACCCTGTCAGGGATAAAGCCATCAACAGCTCTTATGTCATAAACGGAAGGCCAATGATAAATGCCCCCCTGACACATCACAACTGCGTAAGCACCGTGTTCTTGGAATACAGCGATAAACTGAAAAAGATGCCCCTTGACAGGCAGTGCACCGTCTATCGCGGTAAGACCTTCATCCAAAGCGATGCGGAAAGAGTGGCAGGCTCCATGACATATGTTGCAAACATGAACCGCCGGACATTAAAAGAGTGCGAGTCTCTTAACAAAAAGTGCGAGACCTTTGCAAGATCTCTCGCCGGAGGGCGATTGTTGTTCACCTTCATGGTGAGCTATGTGGGCAAGTGGAAATACAAGGCAGTGGAAAAATATGTGAGGGAATTCTGGACCCACGTTCCGAACGCCAACGGCCTGCTTACGGAAATCGCGGCAGTGGGCGGAAAAATCTTCCTGACCGTTCATCAAAGATTCAATGATGAGTCAATAGTAAGATGTCTCCTTGATGAGCTTACAAAAAACAATATCGCATACAGCGTCAAAAAACGTATGCCGACAGATATCGCTCATTTTATGATTCCGGAGTAGATTCGGTGGGCATTGTTTTTTGCCCTAAACTGTTTAAATGGAATTATGACGAATAACGTCAGCAGAATCTTTTCGCAAACGGAGTTTTAAAGTATGAAAAAAATGATCGCGGCCATAGCGTGGCTGCTTACGATTTTCCTTGCTTCATGCGGGAAAAACAGCGTTGATACGCTGACATATGCTGTATATCCCTATATATCCGGAGTTGATCAGTACTGCGAAATAATAGAGAAACGCTGGGCAGAGATCGAACCGGACATAAAGCTTGTAAGGGCAGAGTGGGACTGCTATGAGGGCGGTGCGCCGGATGGAATAGATGTCATTATGTATGATGCGGTCATGCAGGAGCTGCTTATAGAAAACGAATGGATACGGCCCATTGACAAAAAGGAGATAAAAAAGTCCGAAGACATATTTCCCTTTGCCTTGGAAGGCCTGACTGTGGATGGCAGGCTGTACGGGATTCCTGTTTTCTTATGCGGGAACTTTCTGATCTATGATCGTGAATGTACTGAGCTTGCAGAAGCAGAGCATTTAACTGATCTCTCCGGCGAATCGGAGATCCTTGTGATTAATTCCAAGTTTTCCCTGAACAGGCCGCAGTATATCCATGAGGTCCTGGCAGACACTTTAAGCGAGGCGAACCCTTCAGCGGGTGATGATGTGGATAGCGTAATGGCTCTTGTGGATAAGCTCGCTGTCGATGCACACGAATCGGATGATGATACTCAGGTCGCCTTGGCCTATGATTCCGGAGCCGGCAAAGGGTATATCGGTTTCAGCGAGAGCATGCGCTTTTTAAGTAAGCGCATGTCCGGGACATCAATCAAGACGATAAGCTTCAGCGACCGCGAGGATCTGCCACGTCTGTATGTCGATGCAGTAGCGGTCAACAGTAAAGTGACCGGGCAGCGTTATGATAAGTGCATAGAGCTGATGAATGTTATCGCCGATTCCGATGTCCTTTCGTCGATATCTGTGCAAAACGGATCGCCGCAGTATCTTCTGCTTGCCCGAAACACACCCTACGAAACCCTCATAAAGAGCTTTCCTTTATATGAACAACTGGAAAAACTGGTTTTAAATGAAAAGAACAAGGTGATCCTCGGACCAAGGCCATGAGCTCCATTTTGAGAGGGACTGTAAAAAAACAGCCCCTCGTTTTTTTCTTTTTGTGATTTTTTTAGACATTATGTAAAATATACTTGACATAATGTAATTGATGTGCTACCATGTGCTCATAAAGAAGTTAAGGCCTGAAAAATGTTCTTTAATACTTGTATGGATGCCGCAGCATGCATGGCATCTGTAAGCAGCATAGCTGCAGAAAGGGATAAGTCATGAAAAACAGGGTCACAGTAGTTGTTACCATCATTATTACAATGGCAGTATTGTTCACGGTAGGAGGAATGTCGGCATTTCAGAATGACGACCAGAAGCTCAGCTTCA
>JAEEGF010483071.1_pt1 | contig 98650 bp, 83 predicted proteins | sample 9134171 | NCBI WGS metagenome assembly JAEEGF01 (sample SAMN16246542, study PRJNA631951) | gut metagenome | biome: gut microbiome; feature: rumen; material: AP-attached | host: Bos | place: Iran: Karaj | collected 2018-10
TCACCCGTGCGCCGGTCGCCATCGGAAGTTGCAAGCAACCCCCATGCTGCCCCTCGACTTGCATGTGTTAAGCCTGTAGCTAGCGTTCATCCTGAGCCAGGATCAAACTCTCCGTTGTATAATCTTTATCTTCATACGGCCATAAGGCCATACTGTCTGTCTCAGAACGTCCGTATCCGAATAGTCTCGAAGTGTTAAAGGCACCTTTCCTCAGAAAATTGGCCCTATCGTATAAGCGAGGGACCGAATAACTGACGGTTTGTCTTCATTTACCCTGACGGCGCAACAGCCAGATCAACTGACCAAAGCACCGACAGCTTCTTGTACTACTACTTCTCTGTCTTATGTAAATCTTTCAAAGAACTCTCTTTTAACGCCAGCACCTCTTTTTTGAGGCGAAAGCGGATGCAAAGGTATGCAAAAAACAAATAACCTGCAAATATTTCAACAACTATTTTCAAAGAAAAACGAAAGTTTTCGCTTTTCTTGACATAAATCTCGCATCAAACATATATAATAAATTATAAATCGTGGAAGATTCCATTGTTTATTCTATTTTTGTCACACGGATCCAATCTGCATCTACCCAACCACGGTCACAGTTAGGATCTGTCTCAGCAGCTATTAAACCAAACTTTGCACCAATCCATTTACCTTCCTTAATTTGGAATTCGTCCCCACATCCAGTAAACTTCTTACCATCCATACTCCATGCAAACCTCAGTATTGAATTCTTCACAGAAAAACGCATATAAATATCCAAATGAACACCCGGTTTGTAATCAGTGGCATCTTTCTTTGTTGGCTTTAAAGTTGCAATTACGTTTTCTATTTGTGGTTTACCTTTATCAGCAGCTTTACAAGTTATTTGAACAAGTTGGAAGTCATTACCCTGCCGTCTCACAACAAGAGAGGAATAGTCAAGTCCCATCATAATCAATCCACCGAACTGTCCGTCTGCTTTTGAGGTCATGCGCAATTTCGTAGTTACCGAAAATTCATCTGCCGGAGTCTTCTGCAATAGTAGGTTGGGGACTTCCCAAAAATTCACCCAACCTTCAGATAATTTATAAGTATAGATCCGGAAAGTGCCGAAAGCGGTTGGAACCCCATATTTCTCGTCATAATTAGCATGCCACTGCCACTGTTTGCCCAAAACAGGGGCATTAAACTCGTCGTTCTCAACAGGGTTCATAATCACAGAGGAGCTGCTCGTAGGTTTCTTGTATTTAGTAACGGGTTCGCCTTTCTTTCCCATCACAGGCCAGCCACTACTCCAATCAATGGGATTTAAGTGTACCACGCGACCGTATGCATCCTTGTCTTGAAAATGGATGAACCAGTCTTCACCGTATTTCGTATGCACCCATCCGCCCTGATGAGGGCCATTGATGTTGGTCTTTCCTTGTGCCAATACAATCTTATGCTCATAAGGGCCATAGGGCGACTTGCTACGCATAGCTAATTGGAATCCTGTGGGAACACCACCTGCGGGACACATGATCCAGTACCAGCCGTCACGCTTATAAAACTTGGGACCCTCACAAGTACGATTCTCTGTACCGTTACCATCGAATACGATGACAGGCTGGCCAATGGCCTTTGTTCCATCTGCAGAAAGTTCACGAACTGTGAGAACAGAAGCAAACTTAGAGCGAGAGTTTGCCCATCCGTTCACTAGATAGCAACGACCATCATCATCCCAAAGTGGTGTTGTGTCTATATATCCTTTCCCCCGAATAACGCAATGAGGTTTTTCCCACTTGCCTACCGGATCCTGAGTTTTCACCATATATACCCCATAATCCGGGTCACCCCAGTAGATGTAATACCAGCCATTATGATATCTGATAGAAGGTGCCCACACTCCATTCCCATGCTGAGGGGTACTGAAGTGCGCTTCCAACTCATCATCGCCTTCATAAAGTGACGATAGAGCGTAGTTTATTATCTCCCAGTTAACCAGATCTTTAGAGTGTAGTATAGGAAGTCCCGGTACACACTGAAAAGAAGATGCTGTCATGTAATAATCTTCACCACTTGGACCAACACACACATCAGGGTCGCTATAGTCTGCATTGATAACGGGATTGGTGTAAGTCCCGTCACCGTTATCTGGCGACCACACCTGAGATCTGTACTGTGCTAAAGCCATAAGAGGCAAAAAAAGAATGATAGAAAATAGAATTCGTTTCATCGTGAATTGTTTTATTTGTAGTTTATTTTAAGTTTATCATTTCATGCTCCATCACTGTCAATCGAAGCACATCGCTGGTGTCATTTGAGACACGCATTACCTGCTTTGGTTCCAAAGGAGCAGGAGTTAACGACAATGCCACATGACCCATGGTACGCCGCCAATTGACTTCAACACAAGGATGCAGCAAATAACCGTGGCCTTTTTCTTGTGGTACAACCATCATGTCGACACCTAACGGACCCGTGTAAATGCCACGGGCATATGCTGACAGACAACAGATGAGTTTTTCCCTCACGTCATGAAGGATGTTACGTTGAAAATACCTGTCGAGCATTTGCATTTTGTCATCCTCTCGAGCAAGTAAGTTGCCCATATAAGCACCATTACGAGTCTGGAAAACAGATAGACCTTTGTACGACACAGTACCATCAGCATGAGCTTGGAATTCCATTCCGAAATCTAACACCTTATTATAATATAGCTCAGCAATAACACTACCTTGCTGTTCAAGAACACGTTTACACCACCCTAGCTGTGAATTAGAAAGCGTTCCGCTTACATACTTAATGCCCCTACCACTACAGCTCCAAGGGGCCTTTAACACAACATGTTTCCAATGCGATATGAATTGAAAGATATCTAACAGTGAGGAACACACTACCGATTGGCCCACCGTCTCGTGTCCATCGGTGAGCTGAGCCAACAGTTTAACAGCAGTTTGACGTCCGGAAAGGACTTTTATGCTCTGTATTTGATCGTGCGAAGGAAGTACATTCTCATTAACACCTGATTTTATCAATCGTTTTCTCACCGGCAAATCCCAACCCCATACGCTACATTCCACATCAGATGAACCATAATGTTCCAAAAAAGAACGTAAATCCACGTCCTCCAGGAAAGACACACCAGCCATGCGCCTGTGAAGTTTCCTGCAAGCTCTTTGGGCAAAATCCGCATCATCCACTAAGACCACATCGCTTTCATCTGCCCACAAAGCTGGAAGGAATCCTAGTCTGAAACGGAGCTCTCTGGCAGCATGAGGCGGTGTAAATTGGTCTTTGTTAAATGCTAGCGCAAGGTCGTGTTCAGGATTGAAAACATGTATCTTCATCCAAAATATCAATTAATGTTCTGCAAATTTACGAAAAAAAAAAGATATTTTGCTATGTAGAGTTTGCAAATTAAAGAATATTTAGTATCTTTGCATCTGAAACAAACGAAAAGACAAGAATGATGGAGGCTTTCTTTCGCACGCACACTTATTTGGTTGAGCATGTGAACGCACCAGTACACCGGAATTTGATGGACGAAATAGACTGGAGCGATCGCATGATTGGCATTAAGGGCACACGTGGCGTTGGAAAAACCACATTTTTGCTTCAATATGCGAAAGAACATTTTGACACACGCGATCGCCAATGCCTTTATATCAACATGAATAACTTCTATTTCCAAGGTAGAGGTATCGCTGATTTCGCTGGAGAGTTTTACAAAAACGGTGGAAAAGTTTTGCTTATCGATCAAGTCTTTAAGGAACCTAACTGGAGTAAGGAGCTCCGATATTGTTACGACAATTATCCGGAATTGAAAATCGTTTTCACCGGTTCAAGTGTGATGCGGCTTAAAGAAGAAAATCCAGAGCTTAATGGAATTGTAAAGAGCTACAATCTTAGAGGCTATTCGTTTAGAGAGTTCCTAAATCTTTTGACAGGTAATAATTTTAAACCATATGCATTAGAGGAAATATTAAATGATCATGAACATATCGTAAAACAGATTCTTCCCAAGATCTCCCCCAATAAGTTTTTTCAGGATTATATTCATCATGGATTCTATCCTTTTTTTCAGGAGCACAGAAACTATTCAGAGAATCTGCTTAAGACTATGAACATGATGACAGAGGTGGACATTCTGCTCATTAAGCAGATTGAATTGAAATATTTAACAAAAATAAAAAAGTTATTTTATCAGCTGGCAGAACAAGGTCCTAAAGCTCCTAACATCTCCCAACTTGCACTTGACATTGAGACAAGTCGTGCCACGGTAATGAATTATATTAAATATTTGGCTGACGCTCGTCTTATCAACCTCATCTATCCAGTTGGACAGGCTTTTCCTAAGAAACCTACAAAGGTCCTCCTTCACAATTCAAATCTAATGTACGCAATATATCCCATTCAGGTAAATAGACAAGATGCCATGGAGACATTCTTTGTCAATGCGTTATGGAAAGACCATTTGGTAAACCAAGGTAAGAAAGATGGCTACTATATTGTTGACAAAAACAAGAAATTCCGTATTTGTGATGCATATATGGCTGAAAAGATACGGATAAATGCTGATACGATTTATGCACGTTATAACACTGAGATAGGCAAAGGGAATCAGATTCCTCTCTGGTTATTAGGATTTTTATATTAACAAAACATTATTCATTTATTAAATTATATTTATAACAATGGCAAAAGAAAAAAAGTTTATTACTTGTGATGGTAACGAGGCAGCTGCTCACGTGAGCTATATGTTCTCTGAGGTAGCTGCTATTTACCCAATTACTCCGTCCTCACCAATGGCTGAGCACGTAGACGAATGGGCTGCACGTGGTCGTAAGAACCTCTGGGGGCAGACGGTAGCAGTTCAGGAGATGCAGTCTGAGGCAGGTGCAGCTGGTGCTGTTCACGGATCTCTGCAGGCTGGTGCTCTTACAACTACCTTTACTGCTTCTCAAGGTCTACTTTTGATGATCCCTAACATGTACAAGATTGCTGGTGAATTGATCCCCTGCGTGTTTGACGTTTCTGCACGTACGCTCGCCAGCCATTCTCTCTGTATCTTCGGTGATCACCAGGACGTTATGGCTTGCCGCCAGACTGGTTTCGCCATGCTTTGCGAGGGTTCTGTACAGGAGGTAATGGATATGACTGCTGCTGCCCACCTGGCATCTTTGGAGACTTGCGTTCCCTTCGTTAACTTCTTCGATGGTTTCCGCACCTCTCACGAGTATCACAAGATTGAGTTGCTCGATCAAGAGGATGTTCGCCCCCTCGTAAAGGAGGAGTACATCAAGCGTTTCCGCGACCGTGCTATGAGCCCTGAGCGTCCAATCACCCGTGGTACTGCGGAGAACCCCGAGACCTTCTTCACACACCGTGAGGCTTGTAATCCTTATTACGATGCAGTTCCCGAAGTTGTTGAGAAGTATCTGGGCGAGCTCTCTAAGATTACCGGTCGTGAGTATCACTTATTCTCTTACTATGGTGCCGAGGATGCTGACCGCATGATTATCCTGATGGGTTCTGCTACTGATGCAGCACGTGAGGCTATCGACTATCTGAATGCTAATGGTCAGAAGGTGGGTATGATTTCTGTTCACCTCTATCGTCCATTCTCTGTAAAGCACCTGCTGGCTGCAGTTCCAAAGAGTGTAAAACGTATTGCAGTTCTTGACCGTACAAAGGAGCCTGGAGCAAATGGCGAACCTTTGTATCTCGACGTGAAAGATGCATACTATGACGTTGAGGATCGCCCGCTCATCGTGGGTGGCCGTTATGGTCTTGGTTCTCACGATACCACACCTGCTCAGATTATCAGCGTGTTCAACAACCTCGCTATGCCTTCACCAAAAGATCATTTCACAATTGGTATCGTTGACGATGTTACTTTCACATCTCTGCCTGAGGTTGAAGAGATTGCCCTTGGTGGTGCAGGAATGTTCCAAGCTAAATTCTATGGTCTGGGAGCTGATGGTACCGTAGGTGCTAACAAGAACTCTGTAAAGATTATCGGTGACAACACCAACAAATACTGCCAGGCTTACTTCTCGTACGACTCTAAGAAGTCTGGAGGTTTCACCTGCTCTCACCTGCGTTTCGGTGATACCCCAATTCGTTCTACCTATCTGGTAACCACACCTAACTTCGTGGCTTGCCACGTTCAGGCTTACCTCCATATGTACGACGTGACTCGTGGTCTACAGAAAAATGGTCAGTTCCTGCTGAACACCATTTTCGATGCCGACGAACTTGAGAAATTCATGCCTAACAAGGTAAAGCGTTACTTCGCTCAAAACAACATCACCGTATATACCATCAACGCTACTAAGATTGCACAGGAGATTGGTCTAGGCAACCGCACCAACACCATCCTGCAGAGTGCATTCTTCCGCATCACCGGCGTCATCCCCGTTGAACTCGCCGTTGAGAAAATGAAAGCAGCAGCCTTGAAGTCTTACGGTGCTAAGGGTCAGGATGTTGTTGATAAGAACTACGCTGCAATTGATCGTGGTGGTGAGTACGTTCAGTTGACCGTGAAGCCCGAGTGGGCTAACTTGCCTGATGATGAGGTAAAGGCCGATGATGCTCCCGCATTCGTTAAGGAACTTGTTCGTCCAATCAATGCTCAGGCAGGTGACTTGTTGAAGGTATCTGATTTTGTAAAGCACGGTACTGTTGATGGTTCTTGGGAGGTTGGCACTGCTGCTTATGAGAAACGTGGTGTTGAAGCCTTTGTTCCTGCTTGGAACATCGACAACTGTATCCAATGTAACCAATGCGCTTACATCTGTCCTCATGCTGCTATTCGTCCGTTCGTCATGAACGATGAAGAGGTTAAGGGCTATGAGGGTAAGACTATCGACATGAAAGCCCCTGCAGCCATGAAGGGTATGCATTTCGCCATTCAGGTCAGCGTACTCGACTGTCTCGGATGTGGCAACTGTGCTGATATCTGCCCAGGCAACCCGAAGTTGGGCAAGGCTCTTACTATGGTTCCATACAACCCCGATAAGGAAGAGATGAAACTTGAGGCCAAGAAGTGGGAGTTCTGTGTGAAACAGGTAAAGAGTAAGCAGGATCTTATTGATATCCGCAGCAATGTGAAGAACTCTCAGTTCGCACAGCCGTTGTTTGAGTTCTCTGGTGCTTGCTCTGGTTGCGGTGAGACTCCATACGTGAAGCTTATAAGCCAGCTGTTCGGTGACCGTGAGATGATTGCTAACGCAACAGGTTGCTCTTCTATCTATTCTGCATCTATTCCTTCTACTCCTTATACCAAGAACGAGAAGGGTCAGGGACCAGTCTTCAACAACTCTCTGTTTGAGGATTTCTGTGAGTTCGGTCTCGGTATGGCTCTTGGAAACAAGAAGATGAAGGAGCGCGTTGCCAAACTGCTCTGTGACGCATCTGAGGGTGCTCCTGAGGAGTTCAAGGCTCTTGCTGAAGAGTGGATTGCTAATAAAGAAGATGCCGACAAGACCAAAGAGATTGCTCCGAAGCTACGTGAGGCTATTGCTGCTGGCGCTGCCAACGGTTGCGAGTTCTGTAAGGAACTGAAAACCCTCGACCACTATCTGGTAAAACGCTCTCAGTGGATTATCGGTGGTGACGGTGCTTCTTACGACATCGGTTATGGCGGTCTCGACCATGTCATCGCTTCTGGTGAAGATGTTAACATCCTCGTACTCGATACTGAAGTTTATTCTAACACTGGAGGCCAGGCCTCTAAGGCTACTCCTCTTGGTGCTATTGCTCAGTTCGCTGCTCAGGGTAAGCGAATCCGCAAGAAGGATCTAGGTATGATTGCCACTACTTACGGTTATGTATACGTTGCTCAGATTGCGATGGGTGCTGACCACGCTCAGACTCTGAAGGCTATCCGCGAGGCAGAAGCATGGCACGGACCTTCAATCGTTATAGCATATGCACCCTGTATCAACCACGGTTTGAAGGCTAAAGGTGGTATGGGTAAGAGCCAAGCTGAGGAGAAGAAGGCCGTTGAGTGCGGCTACTGGCATCTGTGGCGTTACAACCCAGCTCTGGCTGAGGAAGGCAAGAACCCGTTCTCACTCGACTCTAAGGAGCCTAACTGGGCAAACTTCCACGATTTCCTGCTCGGTGAGGTTCGTTACCTTTCTGTCAAGAAGGCTTATCCCAACGAGGCTGAGGAGCTCTTCGCCGAGGCTCAGAAGATGGCCCAGCTCCGCTACAAGACCTACGTCCGCAAGACGCAGGAGAACTGGGAAGAGTAATACCCTATTCTATTTATAATCTAAGGAGCATCCAAATTCGGGTGCTCCTTTTTTATATAGTATTAATGCGCTCATAAATAAAATGAAAACATCTTAGGAAGAATAACTATTTTTATACAAACAAATAGAATTTGTGCAATTGATAACAATAATTTACACAAAAAGAGGAAGAAAAAATGTGTTTGTTGTTAAAAATAACAAACAAAAGGAACACTATATTAGTAAAAAAAGTATATTTGCACCAATAAATTTTCTAATATTCATTAAAAAAACATTTATTATGAAGAAAATTTTCTTTTTAGCCATCGCAGCGCTTGCTATGACATTCGCAAGTTGTGGCAACAAAGCTAAAGCTCCAGAAGCTGAAGTAGCAGACACCGTAGCAGTAATTGACGCCGCCGCAGAAGCAGAGGCTACTATTAATGCTCTTGCTGAGAATCTTGAAAGCAAGGACGTGAATGCTTTCCAAAGTGCACTTGAGTCTATAAAGGCAAAAGTTGCAGAGTTCCTCGCAAACAATCCTGCTATTGCTCAGGAGTATCTTGCAAAAGTTCAGGGATTCCTGAAGGAGAATGCTGATAAGATTAAAGCTTTCGTAGGAACTAATGCTGCTGTTTCTTCATTGATCGATGGCATCAGTGCCATTCCGAGCGAGACTGTTGAGAAACTGACAGGCGCTACAGAAGCCCTTAAAGCTCTTGGAATTGACGCCGCCTCTTTTGCTGGTAATGCAGTTGAAGGAGCAAAGGACGCTGTAGAAGGTGCCAAGGATGCTGTTGAGGGAGCTGTTGAGAATGCAAAAGATGCAGCAGCAAATGCAGTTGAAAACGCTAAGGATGCTGCAGTAGATAAAGCAAATGCCGCAGTTGAGGACGCCAAGGCCAAGACAGGTGCAGCTATTGATAAAGCTGCTTCTGATGCCAAGAAAAAGTTGGGACTCTAATTATGCAAACAGAATAATTATAATTATAAAAGGTCGCTCATGAGCGACCTTTTATTGTATTGTATAACTCGATTAGTAAAGGAGACTATACTACTATACTAGTTTATCTAATTCTATCAGCAGCCCTAACAAGAGCCTCATCAGCTAGAATAGCCTTACGCGCCATAACATATAGAATCATTGCCACTAAAGGAAGCGCAGCCGCAATGCCTGGCGAGAACTCTCCGTATGGCAATAGTTTACCGAATATTACATAGACAACATACCACCCAAGACAAAGCAGAAAAATAAACATGCAAAAACGCGCTTGTGCCTTACGATTGCGGTACGAGAAAATAGCCGCGATATTAATGGGAATAGTAATCAACAGAATAGCAAACAATGCCCATACCGAGAAATTATGCGTTCCATTCGGCTCAACTACCCAAAGATTATACATGCTCATGTCTGCCCCCATATCTTGTGGAGTGAACCATCCAATAGGAAGGAATAGACACGCCAAGGTGCAGACAAGAGCCAGAAGCAAGAAAAGAGTTTGTTTACGCTGAATCATACAGGTTTAATTGTCTTTGTTTTCCTTTGCGGGATCACGGAAATAAACGTTTCCATCAATGAACTCCTGAGTAGCCAACAGTGACGGCTTCGGAAGTTTCTCATAATAACGAGATATTTCAATCTGCTCGCGGTTTTCAAATACTTCCTCAAGACTATCATTATAGGATGCAAACTCTGCCAGCTTCTTGCTGAGATCCTGCTTGATTTCCACTGAAATCTGATTTGCTCTCTTTGCAATGATTGCAACAGTCTCGTAAATGTTGCCTGTCTCATCGCAAAGATCCATGATGTTACGTGTTACAGTGTTTACCGGTGCTTTTGACTTCTTGTAATCCATAAAAATTGACTAATTTATTCTTTGTTTTAATTTATTCGTTATTATCTTTGTTACTATCTGATTCCTCACCCGTATATTTCTTGCAACGGCTTATGTATTTTTCTGCCAAGGCTTTGCTCTTTGAATCCGGATATTCATTTATAAAGCCATAACACTCATCTTCAGCGTCACGATAACGATCCATGCGCTTGGCCTCAGTGCTATTTTCGGCAAGTTCGAACTTACTCTTCATGATGAGCAGAGCAAAATCTTCACGTTGTTTACTATAAGGATAGTCCTTCAATGCATTTTGCGCAGTCACGATGCAAGCCTCATAATTGCTACCACCAAGTGAGCAGTTGCCGAAATATGTTCCAAGATTATAATAGAGCTGAGCTGACAGCAATTCTTTAGTAACAAGTTTGTTCTGCAAATCAAACATCCTATATTGCGCCTGACGCTTGTTCTTAGCATCAGGATATCGGTCAAGAAACTCTTGATAGGCGGCAATGGCAGCAACAGTAGGAGATTGATCGAGACGAGGCTCAGGAGTACTTTCAAAGAGGCTTTCCCCCACAAAGTAGGAAGCCTGCTCAGCAAAGACACCTTTAGGATATGACTGGCAATACTTACGGAACGTAGCGGAAGCCATTTCGTAATCCTTAGCCATGTATTGGGCCATCGCTAACATGTAAAGACACTCTTGAGCATTCTCGGTACCTTTCATGGGAATAACCAATCCGTCGAGTAGAGTTATTGCACGTTGATATTTACCATTAGCATAACACTCCTTAGCGTACTCATACTTATAATCATTATCCTGGCTTTTAAAAACCTGATTAAACTCATGAGCACAACTGGAAAACAGCATTGCAAAACATATAGAGATCAGAAAAAACTTCTTCATGTTCGTTCAAATTACCGAAAATTCGTCGCAAAATTACACATTATTCTATTAATGACAAAATGAAGTAAATGTTTTTTAGCAAAAAAATACTGAAAGTGTACATTTATTACAGTGTTTTTAGTAAATTTGCACTCTATGGACTTCAAATTGACATCAAAATTTAAGCCTACAGGCGATCAGCCGGAGGCGATTCGCGAACTCACCGATGGTATAAACCGTGGAGACCGTGCCCAAGTTCTTTTGGGTGTTACCGGTTCTGGGAAAACATTCACTATCGCGAATGTGATTGCCAACATAAACCGCCCCACCCTAATATTGAGTCATAACAAGACACTTGCCGCTCAGCTTTATGAAGAAATGAAGGGATTCTTCCCCAATAATGCAGTCGAGTATTATGTGTCATACTACGATTACTATCAGCCAGAAGCATACCTTCCTGCTTCCGATACATATATTGAGAAAGATCTCGCTATCAATGATGAAATTGACCGTTTAAGACTTTCTGCCGTCTCCGCTTTACTTTCTGGAAGAAAAGATGTAGTTGTTGTCTCCTCCGTTTCATGCATTTACGGTATGGGAGGACCTACTTCAATGGCCAATAGCGTCATAAATATCAAAAAAGGACAGATTCTCAACCGAAACACGTTTCTACGCCGTTTAGTTGACGCACTCTATGTACGTAACGATATAGACTTACAACGTGGAAACTTCAGGGTTAAAGGCGACACTATTGATGTATTCATGGCCTATAGTGAGAACATTCTGCGCGTAACGTTTTGGGATAATGAGATTGACAGTATTGAGGAACTTGATTCTATAACACTTCATCGATTGGCAGCGTTCGAAGAATATCAAATCTATCCTGCTAACTTGTTTGTAACATCCAAAGAGCAGACTGAGATAGCTATCAGGCAGATTCAGGATGACTTGCTCAAACAGATTGAATTCTTCAACGAAATAGGGGACAGCATTAAGGCTCAACGTATTAAAGAACGTGTCGAATATGACATGGAAATGATTAAGGAACTTGGTCATTGTTCTGGAATTGAGAATTATTCACGTTATTTTGATGGTCGTGAGGCTGGTCAACGTCCTTATTGTTTGTTAGATTTTTTCCCAAAGGATTTTCTGTTGGTAATAGATGAAAGTCATGTCAGCGTTCCTCAAATCAGCGCGATGTATGGTGGAGATCGTGCTAGAAAGACAAATCTGGTCGAGTTTGGTTTCCGCTTGCCTGCAGCCTTTGATAATCGTCCTTTGCGATTTGAGGAATTTCAAGCAATGATTCATCAAGTAATTTACGTTTCTGCCACACCTGCCGACTTCGAACTTAATGAGGCGGAAGGAGTTGTTGTGGAACAACTTATCCGTCCGACAGGTCTGCTAGATCCGGAAATAGAAGTACGTCCGAGCGAGAACCAAATAGACGATTTACTTGACGAGATCCTGACAAGAAGCCATCGTGGGGAGCGTGTATTGGTTACTACACTTACTAAACGAATGGCAGAGGAACTGACAGAGTACTTGCTAAATCATGATGTCCGTGCCAACTATATTCATAGTGATGTGGCAACACTTGACCGTGTTAGAATTATGAGTGATTTGCGTGCAGGTGCGTTCGATGTGCTGGTAGGAGTTAACCTGCTCCGAGAGGGACTTGACCTGCCGGAGGTATCACTAGTAGCAATACTAGACGCAGACAAAGAAGGATTCCTACGTTCACACAGAAGTCTGACACAGACAGCTGGCCGTGCTGCCCGAAACCTGAATGGGAAGGTCATCATGTATGCAGATACCATCACACAGAGTATGCAACTAACCATCGACGAAACCCTTCGACGACGCACAAAACAGTTGAAGTACAATGCTGATCATGGAATTACGCCACAACAAATTGTCAAGGAGATCAAGAGTAGCCTTTCGACAAAAATGGAGGACTTATCACCCGATGCTCGAGAAATCAAACTGGCTGCTATCAACTCTCAATATCCTACAGATAAACTCCCAACAGCAGAAAGTGGAGCCTTTGCAGCAGACCCTATTATCCGTCGTATGACTAGAACACAACTGGAGAAGAGCATCGCCGAGACCACACGCCTGATGAAAGAGGCTGCAAAGAATCTTGACTTTATCCAAGCAGCCCAATACCGTGACGAGATTATCCGTTTGCAAGAGCAATTGGAGTTGAAATAACGTTAATTATTACTTACATTTAATGCTATTCGCATATTATTTATTATTTTTGCAAAATCTTTATTTATCAAACAAATAAGTACATGATGAAGAAAATTGCGCTAATTATATTGTTGAGTCTTCCACTAACCATGCAGGGACAGACTGTCGTTAATGATGCCAAACAGAAAGCAGAAATGGCAAAAAAAGCTGCTGAGGAGGCTGCAAAAAAAGCTGAAGAGGCTCGTATTGCTGCCTTAAAGGCCGAGGAAGCTGCTAGAGCCGCAGAAGAGGCAGCTAAGGCAGAGATGAAGGCAAAGGCTGAAAACGAGAAAAAAGAAACCTCAAAAGCTGCAAAAGATGAAGAAAAAGCAACAAAAATCATAGAAACAGAGGCAAAGGTTGATAAAACAAAAAGAATGGACGAAAAGCCGGATGCCTCTTACAATAAATGGGAAACTAAGAAAAACGAGAGGGCATTGATGCCGACTACAAAAGAGTCGGCCACTCCAAATCCAGATGCCAAATATCTTGAAGGTGCTGTTCCTGAGGTAAATGGCCATGTGGAATGGAATCTTTCTATTGATGTTCCTGGTAGGAGCGCAGAATGGATATACAACAAGTTAGGCCAGCTTTTCACAGACATGACTCATGGTGAAGGACAAATGGAACAGAGCCGTGTGGCATTGGCTGATGAGGTTAAACACATATTGGGCGTGCGCTTTCAGGAATGGTTAGTGTTCAGAAGCTCTACCCTATCGTTAGACCGTACAGAATTCAACTATACCGTTATAGCCGAATGTAAGGACGGCCACGCTGACGTCAAGTTAGGTCGTATCTCCTATGTCTATGAGGAGAATCGTGGCGGCGGTCAGAATTATAAGGCAGAAGAATGGATTATCGACAAGTATGGACTAAACAAGAGCAAGACCAAGTTGGCAAAGCTCTCGGGAAAATTTCGTCGTAAGACCATTGACCGTAAAGATTATATCTTCAAAGAAATCAAGAACACTTTGTTGTTGGAAGACTAAGCATTAGAATCACATGACACTTGAAAAAAGAAAAAGAGGTGAAGAGCAGGACGAGCGCCCCGACCGCTACCTGAAGCTCCGTAATATACTGAACCTTATATTCATGATTGGTGCAATCATCGGTGTATGCATCTACCTATGGAGAAACTCGACGGTAGGCACGATTATCATCCTCGGAGCTATGGTATTTAAAATGGTTGAATGCGTTTACAGATACAAGAAATGAAGAGATTCCTCACCGTTTTGGTCATACTAACAGGTATAACTATGTCCGTTGGAGCCCAAATTAGAGAATTGGAGGCAGATGGAGGAATGTTGGCGCCTGGTCAACAAGACAATCGCACGGTGATGAACCGAGATACGACAAAAACAGACAAAGAGATTCCTGTAGGACTGAAGGTTTGGACTGTTGATGAGCGCTTTGGCGACCGCATCAAAGCCGATGCTGACACATTGCACTATATGTTCATGAATAGCATCTTCAATACTGGTCTGCGCTCTGAATTTAACTCCACTGGCAATGTGGGCGCTCCTCGTGAGAATCGTATCTTTATCGACCGTCAGGAAAAAGATCACTTCCTTTTCACCCAGCCATATGACTTTTTCATCACCCCTGTCGGAAAGTTCCATTTCACTAATACGCTCTCACCTATTACTAATGTTGTGTACAACACATGCGGTGATCGTAACAATGGAGAAGACCATTTTAAGGCTCTTTTTGGTGTAAATGCAGGAAAACGTATCGGCCTTGGATTTAAGTTCGACTATATCTACGGACGTGGATACTATCAGAACCAGAGCACCGCACACTTCAACTACACGATGTATGGCTCCTATCTCGGTGACCGTTATGAAGCCCACCTGTTGTTATCAACCAACCATCAGAAGGTAACTGAGAACGGCGGAATCACTAACGATGACTACATCACTCACCCCGAAGTGTTCAGCGATAATTTCCGTACAAGCGAGATACCCACCATGCTTGAGAGAAACTGGAATCGAAACGACAACCAACACGTTTTTCTGACTCATCGCTACAACATAGGATTCAACCGCAAAGTACCCATGACTGAAGAGGAAATCAAGGCAAAGAAGTTCGCTATGGCCTCTCAGAAAGAACAAGCCGCCAAAAAGGCCCGTGAGGAAGCGATGAGGCAAGCTAAAAAGGAAGGCCGTGATTGGGATGAGGAAGAGTACCAGCGCCAGTTGCAACAAAAAGATTTTGGCGGCAGGCCCGATAATGCGGTAATTGCAGGAAATATGGTTACAGGCTCAACTACTTTCGACAATAGTGGCAGAATCAAGGTGGAAAGCAAAGAGGAGGCAGACAAGCTATTGGCAGAGGAGAAAGAAAAGGAAGACACCGCATGGGTAAAGAACGAATTTATACCCGTCACTAGCTTCATTCATACGGCAAAACTCGACAACTACCGACGTATCTTTGAGGCTTATAATGTCCCCGATGGCTTCTACGATCAGACATATAACGTTGTAGAGAAGCTGGCGGCTGACTCAATTTACGACAAAGTCCGCCATTTCCGTCTGAAGAACACCTTTGCCATCGCCCTGCTTGAAGGATTTAATAAATGGGCCAAGGCTGGTCTCAAGGGATTTGTCACATCAGACTTGAGGCATTTCACGATTCCCAGTGAGGCTGCTAAAGGTGACAGTTTACCAGGATTCAGCTCTTTTAACGAGCATACGCTGAGCGTAGGCGGTCAGCTGAGCAAGACGCAAGGCTCTATGTTACACTACAATGCAACTCTCGAGACCTGGGTGTTGGGCGAGGATGCAGGCCAACTGAAGATTGAAGGGACTGCAGACCTAAACTTCCGTCTTTTCGGTGACACCGTACAGCTTGCTGCCAAAGGTTATTTCCATGATCTCAAGCCTACGTTCTTCTTCCGCCATTACCATTCTCGCCATCTATGGTGGGATAATCAGGATCTGAGCAATGAGATTCGTGTACACGCAGAAGGATTGTTTACTTTTGGAAAAACAAACACAAGGCTAAGAATCGCGTTCGACGACATCAAGAACTATCTTTATTTTGGCCAGACATGGGCTGTTAACGATGCGAACCGCTCGGCATATGCCGTAAGCGTCAGACAGCATGACGGCAACATGACTATGCTGACGGCCCAGCTAGACCAGCGTTTCCAGTTAGGTCCGCTCAATTGGGAAAGTGTAGTCACATGGCAGAAGACAAGTAATAAAGACGTGCTTCCTGTGCCTGCGCTAAACATATATACGAACTTATTTCTGCGCTTTAATGTGGCTAACGTTCTCAATGTTGACCTCGGCGCTGATGCCCGATATTTCACCAAGTATTATGCTCACGACTATAGTCCTGCACTAAGCCAGTTTACCGTCCAAGACGACAAGGCTGAGCGAGTAGAGATCGGCAACTATCCCATTATAAACGTATATGCTAATATGGACATTAAGCACACACGTTTCTTTATCATGATGAGCCACGTGAATGCCGGAAAGGGTAAGCGTAACTATTTCTTTACGCCTCATTATCCGCTCAACGAGAATATCATCCGTTTCGGCATCAGTTGGAATTTCTTCAATTAATACGGGCTCTGGCCGGTGCCATGATTTTAGAACAAATAATAATCAAGCAACACGCCTATAGAGAACACTATACCGTAGATGAACATATTGCGGGCATTCTCGCCAAGAATTAGGTTCAGCGCCTTACCGTGTCTGATACGCTTCATCTTTTGATATGTACGTACATGAAGCATTAGATAGAATAATGGTAGTAAGAATATCAGATAACGGCCGGTAAAGAAAAACAAAAGGCCTAATAATATAGCCAGCAATCCAAGCATGAAAAAGAGTTGCTCGGCTGCTTTGTCGCCAATCATGATTACTAGCGTGTGCTTGCCTTTCACACGATCGGTATCCCGATCACGATAGTTATTCACTATCAGGAGAGTATCAATAACTAATCCACAAGCGATAGACGATACTACAACTTCCTTCGTTAGTGTGTTAGTCTGCAAATAATAAGTACAACTCACAGGCACAATCCCAAAGAACACAAGTACCAGCACGTCGCCTAAACCAAGATACGAAAGATGAGTGGTATATAGGAAGCAGAAAACAACACACACCAATCCCACCAACACCATTGTAATGCCTCCGTATATTATCAATGGTAACCCCACAACACATGCTGCTAGCGTCGTCACCACCATTGCACACCGCATGGCACTAGTAGTCACCCAACCTTGAGCGCAAGCACGGCGCGGACCAAGACGGGACTCATCGTCAGTCCCCTTCATAAAATCAAAGTAATCGTTAATGAAATTGGCATCTATCTGCATCAGAAAAGCAAATAGAAGGCACAACAAAGCCGGAATCCACTTGAATGCAATACCTGTTACGTGGCAGTCTACCCACGCCAACGACAAAGCCATCATTACGGGTACCGCGGCACCCGTCAGCGTCTTTGGCCTTGCAGCCAGCATCCATGCCTTGCTTGAATTAACACGTATTTCTTCCATTTTATCTCTTTTTGCTTGCAAAAATACAATATATTTGCTAAATTTGCAAAAATAAAACTCCTAAACATCCCCAACCATGACTGATCATCGTGTAAGCCTCGATTTAATGGAGTTCATCGAAACCCAAATCCTTCCCAAGTACAATCATTTCGACAAGGCTCATAATCTTGTGCACGCCAACCGTGTTATCAGCCGTTCCCTACAACTAGCCAAAACCGTAGGTGCCGACATGAACATGGCCTATGCCATTGCTGCATATCACGATTTAGGACTTAGTGGACCACGAGCCATTCACCACCTCACCAGCGGTAAAATTCTCATGGCTGACGCACGTCTAAAACGATGGTTCACACTTGAGCAGATGAAGATCATGAAAGAAGCCGTCGAGGACCATCGGGCTTCCTCCAGCCATGCTCCGCGCAGTATTTATGGAAAGATTGTTGCCGAGGCCGACCGCGATATGGAGCCAGAAATTGTTTTCCGACGTACTGTTGAATATGGCATCGGCCATTATCCTGAGAAGACACGAGATGAGCATTGGGAGAGGTTCATGGAACACATGCAAAACAAATATTCCGAGCACGGTTACATCAAGCTATGGATTCCTGGCTCACCGAACGAGCATCACCGCAAGGCTATCCAGCAACTCATCAATGAGCCAACTAAGTTGAGAGCTATCTTCGACCGCATATATGATGAGGAATGTGGTTCTTAGAATTCAAAGTCCATCATTATTATTAGTGAAGAATACGAAAACTGCAATCGTTAGCGAATCAAATATTGAAGCTCTTTAGGAAGGTAGAGATGCCCTCTGTGGGGCTAAAGTTGCCCTCTGTGATGCTAAAGTAGCCTTCTATGAGGCTAATGACGCTATCCAGAAACGATTCCCTCAAGGAGGCGAACGATGGTGCGTAGGTTATTATCCAATGGGCTGTGAGGATGTTATGGTATAAGCGTGTTGAATCTCAACATCAGAATTGTATAGAAACTATCATAAACAATAGAATCGGGAGCGAGATGCTCCCGATTCTAATAATAAATGAAATATCGTTTATTTGGCTACTTTCTCTAAGCGCTTCATCATAACGAACATGAAGAGTGCCGAGAGGATGCAGAGCACAAGGAAGACGGCCCATACAACCCACAACGGGAAGTCGCCCCAAAGCAGACCACCAACAGCTACAAGGAAGTTGCCAATTGCAGTAGCAACGAACCAGCCACCCATCATCATTCCTTTATACTTCGGAGGTGCCACCTTCGATACGAAGGAGATTCCCATAGGCGACAGTAGCAACTCGGCGAAGGTAAGCACAAGATAGGTTCCGATGAGCCAGTTGGCAGATGCCAACGGACCGACCTGACCACCATCTGCCAAAGCCTTCTGCTCGTTAGGAGTTAGCAGTCCTTGCGACGCAATAATCATCATAAGGAAGGCAACGGCTGCCACGAGCATACCATAGGCAATCTTACGTGGTGCAGAAGGCTCTTTTCCTTTTGCAGCCAAACTTCCGAAAATAGCCATGCTTACAGGTGTGAGTGCCACCACATAGAACGGATTAAACTGCTGGAAAATAGGAGCGCTAAGGTCGATACTGCCGTTAATACACGTATATTTCCAATAGAGAAGAGCCAAGGCAACCAAAATCACAACTCCTGAAATGCCTTTAGCCTTTGAGGTCTTGCTCTGGAAGAGTGAGAAACCGGCATAAACGATAATGATTATCAGAAAGAGGTTGATGACGTCGAAGGCCATGCTCTGTACGCCCTCACTACTCTTCTGAGTAAACTCGTTAGCGAAATAGGTCAGCGACAAACCATTCTGGTGGAATGCCATCCAGAAGAAGATTACCACGGCGAACACGAGGCAAAGAGCCACGATGCGCGCCTTTGTGTCAGCTGGCGACAGCTCTTCCTCTGGCTGAAGGGCAGCATCCTTCTTACGCTCACCGCCTTCTACATGCTTGAATGTAGAGCGGAACAGATAGTAAATGGCTATGGAGACTACCAGTGAGAGGCAAGCTACGGCAAATGAAAAATGGTAAGCGTCGTTACCACTGAAGCCGAGACTGCTCTCTGCCCACTCCTTAATCTTTACGGCTGCCGTCGGAGCGAAGAGCGCACCGATGTTGATGGCCATATAGAAGATGGAGAAGCCTGAGTCACGCTTGTCGGTGTACTTGGGGTCGTCGTATAGATTACCAACCATCACCTGCAAATTGCCCTTGAACAAACCGGTACCAAAGCTGATGAACAGCAATGCTGCCAGCATGACGATGAGGGCAACGGTAGCGCCTCCGAGGGGCACAGACAGCAACAGATATCCGGCAAACATGACCAGGATGCCGAGCGTGACCATGCGGCCGAAGCCGAATTTATCAGCCAACATACCACCGAAGAGCGGCATGAAATAAACCAGCCCAAGGAAGGTGCTGTAGATAACTCCTGCCGTGCCCGGATCGAGTCCGAAGTTGGCACGTAAAAACAATGCAAACACGGCTATCATGGTGTAATAGCCAAAGCGCTCACCGGTATTGGCCAGTGCCAGCGCGAATAAACCTTTCGGTTGTCCTTCAAACATAGTATTAATTTGCTTTTGGTTATTAATATAATTGATTATTTTCGTTTCACGTTCTTCGAGCGCTTCACATCCATCAGCCATGTGAGTTTCACCACAATGCTCCCCATGTTGGATGAGGCAAAGAAATCTTTCTTCGTGTCACCGTAGATATTGCCCAGCCCATAATAGTAGCGACCTTCGAGCAGGAAGTGACCAGCCTTGGGATGCGAGAACTCAATACCTGCTCCAGCCGCAATACCATAGTCGAGCTTGTTCTCGACAGCCATTGTGTCCTGCTCGATGACTTGATTCACACGATCGGCAGTATTTCGCTCGGTCAGTTCGAAATTCATGTTGGTCTTCTCGCTCAAGAAATATCCAAACTGCGGACCAGCCTGAAAGAAGAACTGAAAACCACGCACCTCCCTACCCCAGCCCAAATGGGCAAACACGGGCACCTGTATGTAGTTAATGGTGCGACTATATTGCTCTGTCAATCCTGTGACAGCATTGATGACAGGATTATCATCATAATCGAGTATACTCTCTTTCCATCCCATTTGGGCAAAGTTTACCTCACCGAGAATGGCACAGATGGTATTAAAATACTTCTCACAGGTATATCTGACGGTCAGTCCTCCGGTCATACCTCCGTGTAGCCCCTGGTTTACCTTGGGCGTAAAGCGGAAATTCGTCAGCGCATAGCCACCGTTGAAGCCAATGGCCAAATCCTGTCTGTAGTTGCCTATTTGGGCACAGGCAGGCATAAGCGACATCACCATCAGCAAGAGTAGAAGAGCACGGCGTTTCATTATCAGTCCTCAGAAAAAAGTCTTCTGTTATTTTATCTCTAACTTCTCCACGCCCTTGTTGAAAGTGTAGTGCACAAGCATGAACTCGTAGTTCTGCATGCCGCCACCCTTTCCTGACCGCTTAAAATTAAACGGCGTCTGAACGGGCTGATAGTCAGACTCCTCGCGAGTAGCATTGAAAGCCTTACCCTTGTCGTGTAAACCCTTCAAGAAGAAATAAGCCTGATCGAAACCTGTCAGCGCAAATCGCGGCAGCGCATACATCATGTCCGTTCCGAACATCTGGCGATATTTCTTCTCAAGGCGCCAAGTCTTACTCGACTGTGGGTCGTAATAATAGATACTGGGCACGTATGTATCATACTTATGGAATAACTCCTGATAGGGTTTGGTGTACATCAGCCATTCATTGTATCCGAACATTGAGATAACGATGCCAGGCGTGGCAGCCGTCATTTTGTTCAGCCGGGCGAAAGCCGTATTCAGCTCGGGTGAGCGTCCTGTATTCAACACGACCACGTTAGGCAATGTACGACTGAAAGCTCTTGAGAAAGCCTCGTCACTTGACTTCAGATTGGTGATGCTGAACTTCATTCCCTTCGCCTCCATCTGCTTGCGCAGGTTCATGGTGAACACGCCCTTCTGACTAGTTGAGTCGTTACAGTCGACGATTACTGTGTTGTGCTTGGCAAAACGCTCCAGATAGCACTTGATGGTTGCTTCGTTGATGGTTGTCGGAGTCTGATAGATCTGATAGATGTTCGGATTCATCGTCACATCAATGCCATAGATGGAGAACGGAACAACGAGCTTGATGTTATTATTGCGAACGAAATCGCTCAGGGCCTTCATTTGTTTGGTGTAGAGAGGACCGAAGATAACATCGCATTGACTAGCTTCTTTCTCAAGCAGCGTTTGGCGGATGTCCGCATCAATAGGTACATTCCACGCATGTACGTCAACTGATACGCCATGCTTTTTAATGCTGTCGCAAGCCAGTAGTACACCACGATAATACTCTATCATGCGCCTACCATCACCGTCAACATCGTGTAGGGGCAACATGATGCCTACCCGTATGGCCCTTTTGCGCACATCGTCCTGAGCTGACGTACGGTTCAGAGTAGTGGTCTGAGTTTTGCCCGTTTGTGAAGTTGTCTTGGAGGCTGTCTTAGTGGCTGTTTTGGCTGTAGTTTCCTGAACAGTCTTTGCAGCCTGGGCTGCTTGTGCTGCCTTCCTTTGCTCTTCATCAGCATAAGGAATAAAGATGAAGTCGCCCTTCTTCAGCTCATAACCAGGTTTCGTCATCTCGGGATTTGCTTTGATCAGTTGGTCGATGGTCAATCCGTAATCTCTTGCTATTCCGAAAATGGTCTCTTTTTTCTTCACTTTATGCATCTCACGCCATTTTGTTGTCTGAGCTGCGATTTGCATCGAAAAGGCGAGCAGAGCCAGCACAAAAGAATATTTTATGATTTTCATTGTCATCATTATTGTTTAATTCTGTTGCAAAGATAATGAAAATATTTGTTATGTAACAGAATTGTAGTGTTTTTTTTGACATTCACTTCCAATCCATTTGGTTTTCCGCGTGATTAACAGTCGCGAATCTTTAAGTTTTCAAATAAACACAGGCGTATGCTGGAAAAAACCGCGGAAACTATGGATTAAAAGAAAATAAAATTGTATCTTTGCAAGATAAACCGATCATGAGCTCATGAACATCAAGACAATCATAACGATCCTGTTGCTTTCAACAGCCATCAGAGCAATAGTTGACGAGACTCCCTACATCTCGCCTACGGCAACTTATTTCACGAGTGATGGCGAGGAGGAGAATCCTGCCATGTCTGGCTCTGCCCCGCTGAGGGCCGTGTTTCGCGCAAACCCCGAGAATGTGGGCAGCTATAGGGCGACTTACGAGTGGCGCTTTTATCTGAATTCTATGGAAGACGCTCCCTATCTGACACGCTACGAGCAAGACACCGAATACACATTCACCCAGGCTGGAGGGCACTATATTGTTTGCTATGCTACCTTCATCAATGGCAACGATACGGTCGCATACACAAAAGAGTATTGGGAAACAGAAGGCCAGCCACTCACCTGTACCGTCAGCCAAAGTCAGTTGGAAATGCCCAATGCCTTCTCGCCTAATGGTGACGGCATCAACGACATTTATCGTGCCAAGGAATGGCAGAGTCTTGTCGAGTTCCACGCCACCATCCTCAACCGTTGGGGACAGAAATTATACGAATGGACCGACCCTGCCGGCGGCTGGGACGGCACCTATCACGGCCACGACGTAAAGCAAGGTGTCTATTTCGTAGTGGTGAAGGCCAAGGGCGCCGATGGCATTCACTATAACATCCGTAAAGACATAAACCTGCTAAGGGGTTATACTGATAAGACAGGTCCCAATTAAGTAATCAGAAACACATATCTTACCGCGTATAAAGAAAAACTATTCTACTGAGTAATGCAACGAGAAGACGAAAAGATAAATGTCTGGGGAGCACGAGTCAACAACCTGAAGAATGTTGATGTAGAGATACCGCGCAATTCGCTTACCGTAATTACGGGCCTTTCCGGTTCGGGCAAATCATCGTTGGCATTTGATACTATCTTTGCCGAGGGGCAGCGGCGTTATATTGAGACCTTCTCCGCCTACGCCCGCAACTTTCTTGGCGGCATGGAACGCCCTGATGTCGACAAGATTACGGGTCTGAGTCCAGTCATCAGCATCGAGCAGAAAACCACAAACAAGAACCCACGCTCAACCGTCGGAACGACAACCGAGATTTACGATTATCTGCGCCTGCTCTATGCCCGTGCTGGTACTGCATATAGCTATGCCACAGGCGAGCGTATGGTGAAATATACTGAGGAGAAAGTACTCGACATGATTTTCAACGAGTATGCGGGTAAGCGCATCTATATTTTAGCCCCGCTAGTACGTGCCCGCAAAGGTCATTATCGCGAGCTATTTGAAAGCATGCGCCGGAAGGGCTACCTATACGTACGCATAGATGGTGAGATTGTCGAGATGACACGCGGAATGAAAGTGGACCGATACAAGAACCACAACATCGAGGTGGTCATCGACAAACTCGCTCTTCCACAGCCTATGCCACAGGAAGGAAACATGGCTGAGCGACTGCGGAGGAGCGTCGAGACGGCTATGCGACAGGGTGACGGAGTGCTCATGATACTTGACCACACCTCTGGTGCCATCAAGAATTTCTCCAAGCGTCTCATGTGTCCTACTACGGGTATATCTTACAGCGAACCAGCTCCTAACAACTTCTCGTTCAACTCTCCTGAAGGGGCCTGTCCGCATTGTAAGGGTCTCGGCTACATTAACGAAATAGACCTTGGCAAGGTCATCCCAAACCGCAAGGAGTGTATACACGATGGAGCAATAACCCCATTAGGGAAATACAAGAACCAGATGATCTTCTGGCAAATCGACGCTATCCTTCAGAAGTACGAGTGCACGCTTAAGACACCTGTTGAAGACATTCCCGACGAGGCTCTCAACGAGATTCTATACGGTAGCCTGGGCAATATCAAAATTGCCAAAGAGCTTATCCATACTACCAGCGACTACTTTGTTACCTTCGACGGCGTGATAAAATACCTTCGTAACGTCATGGACAATGACGATTCCGCAAGTGGACAAAAATGGGCAGACCAATTCCTGGCCGTCTGCGAGTGCCCTGAATGTCACGGCCAACGACTAAACCGCGAAGCGCTCTCATACCGCATTTGGGACAAGAATATTGCTGAGGTAGGCAACCTCGACCTTCGCGACCTACGCCAGTGGCTCGATGAGGCTGAGTCACATTTAGAAAGCAAGGAGAGGAAGATAGCTACCGAAATACTCAAAGAGATACGCACACGCGTTGATTTCCTCCTTGAAGTAGGACTCGACTACCTCTCGCTCAACCGCCAATCAGCTACTCTTTCCGGAGGAGAGAGCCAGCGAATACGCCTGGCCACCCAAATAGGCTCTCAACTTGTCAATGTGCTATACATCCTCGACGAGCCCAGCATCGGATTGCATCAACGTGACAACAACCGGCTTATCAACTCGTTAAAAGAACTGCGCGACCTGGGTAACACGGTAATCGTAGTCGAGCACGACAAGGAGATGATGCTCAATGCCGACTATATCATCGACATTGGTCCCCGGGCTGGACGCAAGGGAGGAGAGGTTGTCTTCCAGGGAACACCCGCAGAAATGCTCAAGACTGATACCATTACCGCACGCTATCTCAAGGGTGATCTAAGAGTTGAGACCGAGGGAGGTCCTATAGCCCGCCGCAAGGGTAATGGGCACCTGCTCACCATCCGTGGCGCCAGTGGCAATAATCTTAAACACATCGACGTGAGTTTCCCCCTCGGCACCCTCATCGTCGTCACCGGAGTCAGCGGAAGCGGTAAGTCCACACTAATTAACGAGACACTTCAGCCCATCCTCAGCCGCCATTTCTACCGCTCTCTGAAGCGCCCCATGCCTTATGACAGCATAGAGGGAATAGAATTTATCGACAAGGTTGTTGATGTCGACCAGACGCCCATCGGGCGCACTCCGCGCAGCAATCCCGCCACCTATACGGGTGTGTTCAGCGACATCCGCTCGCTCTTCGTTAACCTGCCCGAGGCCAAAATCCGTGGATACAAGCCTGGGCGCTTCTCGTTCAACGTCAAAGGGGGACGATGCGAGACATGTGGCGGCAATGGCTACAAGACCATCGAGATGAACTTCCTGCCTGATGTGATGGTGCTTTGCGAGGTGTGCCACGGTAAACGCTACAACCGCGAGACACTCGAAGTGCGCTATAAAGGCAAATCTATTGCTGACGTGCTCGACATGACAATTAATCAGGCTGTCGAGTTCTTCGAGAATGTACCTAACATCCTGCAGAAAATCAAGACCATCCAGGATGTCGGACTCGGATACATCAAACTCGGACAGCCATCCACCACCCTCTCAGGCGGTGAAAGCCAGCGTGTGAAACTTGCCACGGAGCTCAGCAAACGCGACACAGGAAAAACGCTCTACATTCTCGACGAGCCTACCACAGGACTTCATTTCGAGGATATACGCATCCTTATGAATGTCCTGCAGAGACTTGTCAATCGGGGTAATACCGTAGTCATTATAGAGCACAACCTCGATGTCATACGCCTGGCTGACTACATTATTGACATGGGGCCAGAGGGTGGACGCGGAGGAGGAAGCATTTTGTCTACAGGTACTCCCGAAGAAGTTGCTAAAAGCCCGCTCGGATACACGCCCAAGTATCTGGCCAAAGAATTAGAAGATGCTTAAACATCGTGAGTTCGACGAAATCTAACTGTCAAAAAAAATGGTGATTAGCAATGATTGTTACTATATGGTGCTAAATTAAAAGATTTACCAAGTGTGAGTGTTCGCTGGCCATAGTATCTCAGTCTCAGCGTCTCAGTTAATTAGTTTCTTTGCAAAAGAAAATTTGTCAGTTGCCGGGCTCCTGACTTTTACGACCATCGGGGTGAGCTACTAACTGAGTCTGGCGCTCGATGGCCTCGTAAAGGAAGTGTGAGTGTTCGCTGGCTGGGATTTTCCAGTTTTCCAATTAAAAAAACGAGGTACTAATCCCCTTTCTAATATTATATAAATAATTGATATATAAGTAGTTATATATATAAAGAGAGAAAAACTGGACTCAAAAAATAAATTGGAATAATTGGAATACTGGAATAGACAGTATATTGAATTCATCTAAAAAGCTGTATATCAATGAGATACATCATCAAGACTTCCGTTTCTCCAAGCTGAAAAACCTCAGAAAAGGCACAAAATGCATCAAAAACCAGCTCTCTAAGGCCTCAAAAGACGTGCAGAAACCCTTTGTTTTGATGTTTTTCCCCTTTTTTGGCGCGTATTTGAGTTCCGCAAAATTTCAATATCCCGGCCTAATTTGGCAGGAATTGTGCGGTAAATGGCTCATCTGGTGGCAGAAAGTGGGGGTTATAAGTGCTATTTGTCCTATTCTATAGAGGCCATTTGCCGCTATTCCCGCCCTCGGATGTGACCAATCCGGCATTCTTTCAAAGCGCTGTGGCGCATGAAATGCGTGGCAGCCTGCCCGTTACTATAATACGACAGAGGGCGTCTCCAGCTCAGCCGGAACGTTCTCTGCTGCGGCTGGGCAACCTTCGCAGATACTAAAAAAGCCTTTCCGATTGTGGAAAGGCTTTTTTAGAGGAAATATAAATCAATTATTGAATGCCGTCCTCACGGAGCTTTTTCTGCCAACGCCATGCTGAGGCAAGAACCTCGTCGGTAGGTGTTTCTGCCTTCCAACCAAGAACCTTATTAGCCTTGCTGACATCCCCCCATACCTTCTCGATGTCACCTTCGCGACGGGGAGCATACTTCCACGGCAGCTTCACGCCTGTGGCACGCTCGAATCCTTCGACAACTTCGAGGGTGCTCAGACCGCGGCCCGTGCCGATATTGAAAACTTCCACCTTATCGGTCTCAGGATTGTCGAGCACTCGCTCCATTGCCTTTACGTGAGCCTTAGCCAAATCGACAACATAAATGTAGTCACGAATGCAGGTGCCATCTGGGGTCTCGTAGTCGTTACCGAAAATCTTCAGTTCCTTACGTATGCCGATTGCCGTCTGTGTAACAAAGGGAATGAGGTTCATGGGCACACCATTGGGAAGCTCACCAATACATGCAGAGGGATGAGCCCCAATAGGATTGAAATAGCGCAAGATGATGCTCTTAATGGGAGCTCCGCTATGGATATAGTCCTGAATAATCTCCTCGTTAATCTGCTTAGTGTTGCCATATGGCGAGAGAGCCTTCTGTATGGGGGCTTTCTCGGTGACTGGCAAGTTCTCCTCGGTGGGCTGTCCGTAGACGGTGCAGCTACTGGAGAAAATGATGCCCTTGACGTCGTACTTAGGCATGAGCTCAAGAAGGTTGATGAGCGAGACTATGTTGTTCCGATAGTAGAGTAATGGTTTCTCTACGCTCTCACCGACAGCCTTGCTGGCGGCGAAATGGATGATGCCCTCAATACGGGGATACTTTTTGAACACTTCTTCGGTGGCGTTGGCGTCACGCAGGTCTACCTGCTCGAAGGCCGGACGTATTCCCGTGATTTTTTCAATGCCATCGAGGACCTCTATCTTTGAATTACTCAGATTGTCGACAATCACAACCTCATAGCCTGCCTGCTGCAGCTCTACAGTTGTATGGCTACCAATAAAGCCTGTGCCACCCGTAACAAGAATTGTTTGTTTCATTGCTTTTGTTTTAATAAAAAGGTGAGAAACAAATCTTTAACCTCATTTCCCACCTATGTTTAATTTATCTTCTCAATACTTAATCTAGTCCGAACAAGGAACTCAGACCTCCATCAACACCGCTGAAACCCATAAATGCTAGAGAGAGCAGACCTGCGGTAACAAGAACGATAGCCATTCCTTGCATGCCCTTGGGTATACGTACCATAGCGAGCTGCTCGCGGATGCCGGCAAAAATGACGAGTGCCAGCGCAAAACCGATAGCGGTAGAGAAAGCATAGACAACACTCTGAAGCAATGAGAAATCTTTCTGGATAACCAGGATGGCCACACCTAACACGGCACAGTTGGTGGTGATAAGTGGAAGGAAGATTCCTAATGCCTGATAGAGGGCTGGCGACACTTTCTTAAGGATAATCTCAACCATCTGAACCAAAGAGGCGATGACAAGGATGAAAGCCAGCGTTTGCAGATAGCCGAGGCCAAACGGATTGAGCACGTATATCTGTACGAGATAGGTTACAATGGTGGCCAGAGTCATGACGAAGGCCACGGCAGCGCCCATGCCAAGAGAAGTTGACACTTTCTGCGACACGCCCAGGAAAGGACAGATGCCGAGGAATTGCGACAAAACGATGTTGTTGACAAAGATTGCCGATATGAATATCAGTATATATTCCATAGTTTATGCCTTTTTAAATCTGTTGACGATTGCGATAAGGTAGCCCAACGAGATGAAAGCGCCCGGAGGCAGCACGAAGAGCAGAGTGTTGTAAGTCTCAGGTAGCAGGACAGCCCCGAAGAGCGAGCCGGCACCCAGCAACTCACGAACCATTCCGAGCAACGTAAGGGCAAATGTGAAGCCCAAACCGATACCGATTCCATCGAACAAGCTGGCTACAGGCGACTGCTTAGCAGCAAAGGCCTCCGCACGGCCGAGGATGATACAGTTTACCACAATGAGAGGGATGAAGAGTCCAAGGGACTTGTCGACATCGGGGAGATATGCCTTGATGAACATCTGGAGGATGGTCACAAAGGCAGCAATGACTACAATGAACACGGGAATGCGCACCTTGTCGGGGGTAATACTCTTAAGGCAGGAGATTACGAAATTAGTGCAAATGAGCACGGCCATAGTGGCCAGTCCCATAGAAAGACCATTGAAGGCCGAAGTAGTGGTGGCCAGCGTGGGACACATACCAAGCATCAGGACGAACGTCGGGTTCTCCTTGATGATACCATTTTTAATGATACTTATATAATCCATAAGTTTCAGCGTTTCAAGTTTTCAGTTTAGACACACATCAATTCTCAATAGGAGTAGCCTTAAATGCTTTGTAAGCATTGTTGACAGCAAGCAGGAACGCGCGGCTTGTGATGGTAGAGGCTGTAATTGCATCAACCTGACCGCCGTCTTTGCTGACGGTGAGCGGCTCAGCTGGATTCTTGCCAATGATATCGCCCTTTTCACCCTTTTGGAACCACTTGTCAGCCTTGGCACCCAAGCCTGGGGTCTCGGCATGCTCGAGGAGTGTATAGCCCAGAACGTTGCCCTGAGGGTCGAAGCCGACAAGCACCTTCAGATCACCACCGAAGCCGCCTGTTGTGCTCTCCACAGCAGCACCAAGATCGTTTTTCTGGGCATCTTGCGTCTGATAAATAATATAGGTCATTTCCTTGCCTTTGGCATCGTTCTGACGCACGGTATCCGTCTTGACGACAGTCAGCTCACCACCACCCATCACGCTCTTAATTCCATCGGCCAATGCTAACTTGGCCTGCTCTGAGATAGGTCCTTCGGTAATATGATTCACCAAAGCCAGAATGCCGCCGATTATAACAGCAACTCCAGTGAGCACCAGCACCATGTTTGTGAAAGAAGATTCAAGTTTCTTCATGTTTCAGTCCTCCTTATTTCTTTGCAGGCACTTCACCGAAGCGCTTAGGTTTGACATACATATTGATAATTGGCGTGAACGCATTCATGATGAGAATGGCGAACGACATACCCTCGGGATAACTGCCCCAGTTGCGGATGACAACCGTAAGGAAGCCTATGGCTACACCATAGATGAGTTGCCCGCGGTGGGTCATCGGCGACGTAACATAGTCAGTAGCCATGAAGATAGCACCGAGCATAAGACCTCCGCTCAGCACGACGGCAACGGGATGGGCATAAACAGGATTAGCCAGATGGAGCAGACCGCTGAACACGAAAACTGTTCCGATGATGCTGACAGGAATATGCCAAGTGATAATCTTACGCCAAAGCATATAAGCCAGACCCAACAAGAGGGCAAGCGCACAAACCTCACCAATAGTACCGGCGCCGTGGGCCAGGCCAGGATGGCCGAGCAGCATATGCAAAGAGTCGGGCAGTTGCTCGAGCACGCTGGCGTCACCGCTCTTGATAGCGGTCTTCATGATAGCAAGCGGAGTAGCACCTGTCTCGGCATCAAGATAGGAGCCCAACTGGCCGGCAATGGGCCATGAAGTCATCTGAGCAGGGAAGGACACAAGCAGGAAGCAACGGCCTACCAATGCGGGATTAAAGGGGTTATTGCCAAGACCTCCAAACGACATCTTTCCGATGCCAATGGCAACAAGGGCACCGATGATGATAATCCAAATGGGGAGATTGGAAGGAAGATTCATACCGAGCAGTATACCAGTTAAGGCTGCTGACCCGTCGAAAATAGTTGTTTCCTTTTTCTTCAGCAAATACTTTGTAATAGCCCACTCAAAGAATACGCAGGCCACCACACTTGTGGCACACACAATGGCAGAACCGATTCCAAAATAATAGAACGATACAACAAGAGCTGGTAACAGCGCAAATATCACGCCGTACATGTTACGCTCTACACTATCAGTTCCGTGTGCATGCGGTGAAAGTGATACGATTAACTTTCCCATTATTCTTAATTAATAAATGATTACTTAAGTTTGATGATTACTTCTTGGCGTTGCGGGCACGTATAATATTCATGACCTCTGCCTTACCAAGCACAATATGATCGAGCAACGGACGATGGGCAGGACAGGTAAACTGACAAGAGCCGCACGATATGCATGAGACAATATCCTCCTGCTCGGCACGCTCGTATTCCTTCATCGAAGAAAGTGTTGAAAGCAGATATGGCTCCAGTCCCATAGGACAAGCCGACACGCACTTGGCACAACGTATGCAGGGCTGCTCTTTCTTACGGAGAGCATCATCGCCAGAGAGTACCGTAACAGAGTTAGTGCCCTTGCAAACGGGGACATCAAGGCTCATTACAGCTTTACCCATCATCGGACCACCGGCTAAAACCTTATGGTCACCCTCAGGCATGCCACCACAGGCATCAATCAGTTGCTGGAACGGTGTTCCCATACGAACCAAGAAATTACCTGGATTTGCTATTTGCTTTCCTGTCACAGTTGTATAACGCTCGAACAAAGGCTTACGCTTCATAACGGCCTGATAGACGGCAAACGCAGTTCCAACATTTTGTACAATGGCACCTACATTTACAGGTATTGCTGGAGGTGCTGGAACTTGACGGCGAATAACGGCGTCGACCAGCTGTTTCTCACCACCTTGGGGATATTTCTTAGCAAGCGCCACAACCTCTACATGAGGATTGCCTGCCGTCTTGGCCTCAAACAACTCAATGGCTTTGGGTTTGTTGTCCTCAATTCCTATGTAGCCTTTGTCTACCTTGGCTGCCTTCATAAGTAGGTCGAGGCCGACAAGAATTTCATCAGCATGCTCCATCATCAAACGATAGTCGGCGGTAATGTATGGCTCGCACTCAACTGCATTGATAATCACACACTCGGCCTTGGCAGTAGGTGGAGGACACAACTTAATAAATGTAGGGAATCCAGCACCACCCATACCAGTAACTCCGGCAGTCTTGATGCGATTTACAATCTCTTCAGGCGTCAGCTCTGGATGCTCAGCAAGAGTTTCCAACTTCTCGGACCGGTCAATCGTCTCCTCCCATTCGTCACCCTCGACATTGATGATAATAACAGGCTTACGATAACCGGTAGCATCGATGGCTGTGTCTATTTTAAACACCGTTCCCGAAACAGAACTGTAGATAGGGGCAGAAACAAATCCACCTGCCTCAGCTATGAGCGTACCCACCTTTACCTTGTCACCTTTCTTTACAACGGCCTTGGCTGGAGCTCCAATATGCTGGGAAAGAGGGAAAATTGCTTGTTTGGGGAGTTCTGCTACTTTCGTAGCCACCTCATGTGTCAACTTATTCTCATCTGGGTGAACACCACCTATTCTGAATGTCTTGATTCTCATACTTTATCCTCCTTTTCTTTAGGGTTATTGACTGGACTGACAGAACTGGAAGGCTGTTCTTCTGTGTTCACAGGCTTGGGTTTGGGAGCCGGGAAGTTAACGGCACAAATAGACTTCGTCGGACAAGCATCAACGCACTTACGGCATAAACGACACTTATTGAAATCAATATAAGATACATTGTTCTCGACTGTGATAGCCTCAAACTTACACTCCTTGACACACTTGCCACACCCGATACAAGCAGCCTTACAAGCTTTCATCGCAACAGGACCCTTGTCTTTGTTCACGCAACTAACAAATACCCGGCGATTCTTGGGACCTTTTTTGCGCAACTCGATGATATGACGGGGACAAGCCTTCACACAGGCTCCGCAAGAGGTACACTTCTCATCGTCAACCTCAGGAATGCCAGTCTCATCATTCATTCGGATAGCGTCGAACTGACAGGCAGCAACACAATCGCCACAACCCAAACAGCCATAACCACAACCAGTCTCACCAGTACTACATACACTCATGGCTGCACAACTTTGTAGCCCGTCATACTGAGCAATGCGAGGACGATGCTCACATGTACCATTACAACGTACTACGGCAATCATCGGCTCGGTGTTAGCCATAGCCATACCCAAAAGATCGGCAACACGGCCCATGACTTCAGCACCACCAACAGGACAATTCAATCCTTCTAGCGAGCCTTTGTCTGCACCTTTCACCAACGCGTCGGCCATACCGGAGCAGCCCGGGAAACCACAGCCTCCACAATTGGCACCTGGCAACAGCTCTATCACTTGAGCGATGCGGGGATCTTCGTGTACGGCAAACTTCTTGGAGACAACATACAAGATAGCGGCTGCAATCAATGCAATGGCTCCAAGAACGATTACTGCAATTAAGATAAAATTCATAATGATATTGTTTTAGTTATTAATTCTTTCAATAGTAAAAGATAATCTCTCGCGCAACTTCTCGCGTTTTTGATAGAGTACCAGATAATAAGGTATCAAACAAGCAATACTGCCCAAAGCTGCAAGAGGCTCATTCCCAGTAAAGCGAATCAGCAAATAGAGAGCCGCTATCAGAATAAGGAATGGAACACCGAAACCAAGTATGACAGCATTCACTCCCACTTGCTCTGATGCAACTACTGTCACTTCCTCGCCTACACGGCCATCGAAATCTCCATACACCTCAACCGTTTTCTCTTTGCTTTCCGAGGCGCCACAATGGCCAGCCACCTTACAGCTAGCACATGCAGATGTCTGCAAGATGCGCACGCGGATAACGTTCCGCTCTACTGATTCAATGACTCCAGTGTGTTTGATTTTACCGCTCATGTATTCCTAGTTAACTCCCGATTTTGCAATGTCGAGTTTGCAAATGCAAAGGTAATACTATATTTTCATTATTCCAAATAAAAGCAGGAAAAATAGCGGAAAACGTTTACGTTTTCACTTCATGAGTTCATCGAAGAAGTCATCTAAGTCTTTATCAAGTCCTTCCATCAGTTCTCCACCGATGATTGCTATATCGTCATCAACAAGATATAGCTCAGCAATGTGTTCCCTATCATCATCCTCAAGCACAAAACTATATGGTTTAAGGATTGACATCTTCTCAACCAAACTGCGCAAATGGATTAGCTGACCTCTCAACAAGCTGGCAATTTCTTTGTAGAAATCCTCGTCTTTGTTGTCAATCCACTGCTCAATCACACAGCGGTTAATCTCGTTGTCGTCATCATCGAATGCAATCATTTCACCACTCTCCTGCGACACGCATAAGTGTAAGTCAGTCATTACATCTGCTTCTTCCGTTGGAGGAAATTTTTGGGCAATTCTTCTAATAGCACGTTCAACTTGCTGAATAGTCTGTTCTGTTGCTTTCATAGCTATCTTATTTATGGTTTTCAATAGTTTACTTTTACGCCTGTCCCCTCATTACTCATACGGTCTAGTGCTGTTACTACATACACGCCTCGCGAATTGAGTTTAAAGAAGTTATTATAGGTAATGCCAAGAATGTGTTTCTCGTCATCCAAGTTAATAGGCTCACCGGGATTAAAACGGTAGACGACATACTTTACGGCCTCTTTCTTCCAGCCCTTCCCACCAGGTTTCGTCCAGCAGAGCACCTGATCACCGCTGATATTCATAATTTTCATCTTGCGCACCTTCTTAGGAGCCTTAGACTCTATGAAGGTCATGCGGGGCTGCAATGCCGGGTATTTCCAATAGACATTGCGAAGCATCTGGCCATAGTTCCCAGTATTGTCGACGGCTGCTTTAGCATACCAAAGTACAGTTCCACTCACATTACGTGATTGTTTATGCAAGCGCATCTTTGCCGGCAACTGGTTTTGAGCAGGATTCTGAGGGTCAGTATATTTTGCCGTACGCTCAATATCCTCGCCAATAAAAAGCGGTCGCTTGGTCACGTTCCTATTCCACCAATTGATAAGTGTCGTATAGTCGGCTGCCTTATTACCCATTTCCCAATATATCTGAGGTACGCAATAATCAATCCAACCTTTGTCCACCCATTTAAGTACATCTGCATACAGGTCATCGTAATTCTGCAAGCCATTGGTATTGCTACCATTGGGATCATTACGCTTATTACGGTAAATGCCAAAGGGAGAGACGCCAAACTTCACCCACGGCTTGATGCTCTGGATGGCCTCATGCAACTCCTTTATGAACATATTCACATTCTCACGCCGCCAGTCGCCAACACTCATGGCGTTGTTTTTTGCAATACTCTTATATAGTGCGTACTCCTTACTGTCGGGAATCTGTTCTCCTGCTACTGGATATGGATAAAAATAATCGTCGATATGGAAGCCGTCAATATCGTATCGGCGGACAATATCTTGGGCCACCTTGCATATATAACTGCTATTTTCGGGTATGCCTGGATTCAAAATGTAAAGACCATCATAGCTGAAGACATTGCCTGGCTTACGCACGGCAATATGATTACTGGCCAGTTCGTTGGTGAACTTGGTTTTGGCGCGATAAGGATTAATCCACGCATGAATCTCCATGCCACGTTTGTGACATTGCTCAACCATCCATGCCAACGGGTCCCAATAGGGCGCTGGCGCTTGGCCTTGAACACCTGTCAGAAAACGACTCCAGGGCTCCAATTGGCTCTCGTATAGTGCATCACACTCCGCCCGAACCTGGAAAATAATAGCATTAACGCCGTCTTTGCATAGTTCGTCAAGCTGATATGTCAATGTGCTTTGCATCTCACTCTTGCTCATGCCTTGGAACTGACCATTTACGCATTGAATCCACGCGCCTCTAAACTCTCTTTTCTGTGCTGTTGCTGGCACGCTCAAGGCCACCAGCAAAAATATAATTAGTTTTCTCATTTTTATTCTTTCAAATGATTTTGAATTAATAATTCAGAAATATAATCTCCCTACCTGACTATAAGTCTATCTCCTACTTTCACCTGATAATCAGGTTCCAGACGATTCATCTCATAAAGACTCTTTAATCTGATGCCATACATTTGCGAAATTTGGTACATACTCTCACCTGCTCTTACTATGTGAGGATGTCCCTTAAACTGCTTCAGCGCTTTCGTCTGTTTCTTCTTCAGGTATACGATATCGCCCTCACGAAGAAGGTCTTTCTTGTTGCGCTCATTATGTTTAGCCAATTTGCGGTATGAGATATTCACCTCTTTTCCTATCGACTTGAAGGTGTCACCCTGTCGCGCAACTAGATAGTAATTTTTATTATATATGTATATCGGGTGAAGTGACTGACCGCTTCCTGCAGGACGGTCTTTCGACACCTTGTCTGCCATAAACTTATCATAACTTTTGGCATAATCATACTGATGTAAGTCATATGTCTCAATAAGTTTAATGAGCGACTCTGCATAAGTAGGGCTTGTCGCGTATCCGCAATTTTTCAAGCCTCTAGCCCACCCACGGTAGTCTTTCACATCAAGGGAAAAAAGACTGCGATAGCGCTGACGACCTGAGAGAAACTTACTATGGTCCTCGTAGCTCTGACGCGCATTATTATACACACGGAAACATTCTCCAAGAGCATCGTCATCATGATGCATCGTAGGCCCAGTCCAATCATGGCACTTAATGCCAAAATGGTTGTTACCTTTTAAAGCCAGGTCGCTCATTCCACCACGACTCTCAAGAATTCCTTGAGCGAGCGTAATGCTAGCGGGAATATGGTATTTAAGCATCTGTTCGATGGCCAGATCCTTATATTGGTTCACATACATTCTATACTGAGCGTTAGTACCCTGAGCAAGTAGCAATACAGGAATCAGTAACACCAACGCCAGCGTTATCAAATGTTTTTTCATCTCATTTGCATAAAAAACGCTACAAAGGTAAACAAAATAGTTGAAACGCCAACACCATATCGCTCAAAATTGCTAGCGCAGCAAAAAAAACTATAGGCAACTTTATACAGAACACTATTCGTTACAAAAAATTTTGTCAATTGTGATTTTATTCATATCTTTGCATAATATTAATAAACAGAACAATACATATTATTATGAAAAGTAAACTGATTATTACATTGCTAATCGCTGTTGTCATGACACATGCAACACTAAACGCTCAGAGACCAGCTATTCAATATGATGCAGAACTGGAGGCGAAGATAGAAAAGAAACTTGCCAAGATGTCGCTCGATGAGAAAATCGGCCAGATGCTTGAGTTGAATCTCGACATCATGGGAAAGTATGACGAGGCTGGTAAGTGGCAATTAAACGAAACCATGCTTGACACAATTATATCTAAATATAAGATAGGTTCTATCCTGAATGCACCTGGCACAAGGGCGGCCACCATTGATGAATGGCAGTACTGGATTAGGCTGATTCAGAAGAAATCAATGAAGTATATTGGCATCCCAGACATATATGGTCTTGACCATAATCACGGCGTTACATATACGCAAGCAGGCACTATGTTCCCCCAACCAATCAACCTTGCAGCCTCTTTCAACACATCATTAGCTAAAACCATGGCCGAGATTACAGCTTATGAGAGTCGTGCGGGCAACTGTCCATGGGTGTATAACCCCGTACTTGATTTAGGCCGTGACCCACGATGGAGCCGCATATGGGAAAGTTTTGGAGAGGATGCTATCGTCAATGCACGGATGGCTGAGGCCGAGGTACAAGGTTATCAAGGCGATGACCCCAACCATCTAGGCAAATACAATGTGGCGACCTGTGTTAAACACTATTTTGCTTATGGTGCACCATTTTCAGGCAAAGACCGCACACCTGCATACATATCCCCACAGATGCTTCGTGAGAAATACTTTGAGCCATTCAAAGCTGCCATTCAAGCAGGTGCCCTCACCGTAATGGTCAACTCTGCCAGCATCAATGGAGTGCCTCTACATGCTAGCTACAAATACTTAACAAAATGGCTGAAAGAAGATTTGCAATGGGACGGCATGATTGTCACCGACTGGGCAGATATTAACAATTTATTTACTCGTGAGCGCGTGGCCAAAGACAAAAAAGATGCTATTCGCATCGCAATCAATGCTGGTATTGATATGTCTATGGATCCTTATAGCGTCGACTTTTGCATTCTGCTTAAACAGTTGGTAGAAGAAGGTAAGGTGGCAATGGAGCGAATTGACGATGCTGCCCGCCGTATTTTGCGTGTGAAATACCGCTTGGGATTGTTTGAGAACCCGAACACTGGCGGCAAAGGATATGAGAAATTTGGTTGTGAGGAGTTCGCACAGAAGGCTATACAAGCAGCCGAGGAGGCTCAGGTTTTGCTGAAGAACGAGGGCGGTTTACTACCACTTTCCAAAGGGACAAAGATTCTGCTGACAGGGCCTAACGCCAATCAGATGCGTTGTCTGAACGGTGGTTGGACCTATACATGGCAAGGATCAAAGGCAGAAGACCTATCCGAAAAGTATAACACTATCTATGAGGCACTTTGCAACAAGTATGGTAAAGAGAATATTATCCTTGAACAGGGTGTAACCTACAACGAGCAAGGTGCCTACTACGAGGAAAATGCACCTGAGTTTGAGAAGGCGGTAGCAGCTGCAGAAGGAGCAGACGTGATTGTCGCATGCATTGGCGAGAATAGTTATTGTGAGACACCAGGCAATCTGACAGACCTATGGTTGTCGGAAAACCAGCGCAATCTCGTAAAACAACTGGCCGCCACGGGCAAGCCTATAGTATTGATTCTGAATGAGGGTCGTCCACGACTCATAGCTGATATTGAGCCATTGGCTAAAGCTGTGGTTCACATCTTCCTACCTGGTAACTATGGTGCAGACGCACTTGCTAACTTGCTTGCAGGCGAAGCTAATTTCTCGGCCAAGATGCCATACACTTACCCACGCGAGATTAACTCACTAGCGAACTACGATTACAAGGTTAGCGAAGAAGTTGGAACTATGGCCGGTGCCTACAACTACGACGCTAAAGTGTCCTTACAATGGCCTTTTGGTTATGGAATCAGCTACACCACATTCGATTATAGTAATCTGCGCGTTGACAAAAAAACTTTTACTGCCGACGATGAGATTACCGTTAGAGTAGACGTGCGTAATGCTGGCAGCCGTGCAGGAAAGGAGCCTGTACTGCTCTACTCGAGCGACCTTGTTGCCTCGATAGTTCCCGACAATCGCCGGCTGAGAGACTTTGCCAAAGTAGAGCTCCTACCCGGTGAGCGTAAGACTGTCACCTTCTCCCTACCAGCTAAAAACCTAGCCTTTGTCGGGACAGACAATAAATGGATTCTTGAGGAAGGAGATTTTATTCTAAAAGTGGGCAATCAATCCGTTCGTATCTATTGCTCAGAGACAAAAAAATGGGAATCTCCCAATATAGATTGATAATGTATGTAGGTACGATAGTATAAGACAGGTTTAATTAACATCATTTCATAAACATATGACCTAAACTTATACTATCGTACCTTTCCTCTTCGCTATATATTCTTTATGGTATTTTGCAGACAGAGGACGACATCTTGCCATCCTTTTTCATCGAACTCTTCTGAAATGCCTATAGTAAAGTTCTCCAGTAACAGTAGCTCCTAATTTATACAGGTTTTCTCTACGTCCTGTACGTTCGCACATAATAAACGAAACGAGGAAAAGCTAGCTTTTCCTCGTTTGCGGTGCGTACGAGACTCGAACTCGTGACCTCCTGCGTGACAGGCAGGCATTCTAACCTACTGAACTAACGCACCAAATCAGTAGTGTTCAAGCGGTGCGTACGAGACTCGAACTCGTGACCTCCTGCGTGACAGGCAGGCATTCTAACCTACTGAACTAACGCACCATGATCCTCATTTAGAGGCGGCTAAAGGCCGATTACTGATTTGCGGTTGCAAAGGTATGAATATTTTTTCTATTCCGCAAACTTTCAACTGACTTTTTTATATTTTTTTTTGCACAAGTACGACATCGTGGTATTGATAGCCATCAAATAGCCATTCTCGCAATATTGCAGAGCGCTGGAAACCACAGTTTTTAAAAAGTGCCAACGACACCTCATTGCTTGATGCAATGCATGCGTACAACTGGTGCAGATGGAGCACCTTCTGTGCATAATTAACCAATTTGTCCAATGTTGCTGTTGCATAATGCTTATTTCGCCAAGGCTTTTGAATTACGATTCCTATCTCAGCTCTAAGATGCTGCGGATTAAAGTTAACAATATCTACAATGCCGATAATCTCTCGTGTTTCGTTTTCAATCATCAGTCTCACCTGCCGGTCTGAATATATATCACCCGCACTTTGGGCAATATAATTGTGGAGTGTATAACGTGAGTAAGGCACATTTGTAACACCGACATCCCACAATTCCTCGTCATTCTCAATCTGATACAGTATATTAAGATCCTCTGGCTCTATTGCCCTCAAACTAACAATTGGCTTATTCATACATACACCTCCTTATCTGTTATCAGTACTCTTGAAGCCGAACTGTATGTGCCTATTAAATAAGCACCTTCATGATTGGCCAAATCATTGAAGATATCAGCATAACACCAACTGTCCATATCGTAGACATGGTAGACAAACTCGTTCCCCCTTATTTCACATGATAAGCCTTTCCGTCTTGCAAGCAAAATACATTCCTGTCTCATCTGCTCAGAACCGTCGAAAATAAATGTGGCTTCATCGTCTTTCTTATGTTCAACAAATCCCAGTCGCTTTTTCAGTTTGCGCATCTTCATTCTTGCCAAGTCGGTAAAAGCCTTGCCATAAATAGCTGCACGGATGGGAATGCTCAACCATAAACCAATTGAGCCATAATGTTTGCGAAAAAAGATAAGCATTGCCTTATAGAACACATGCACATAACGGAACGAAGACTTCTCGGTACTCTCTCCTTTGTAGTGCAGAATCTTTTCAGGTACATACCAGTTCTCATAGCCGGCTTTCAGGATACGGTAGGAAAGGTCGATATCCTCACCATACATAAAGAAATCTTCGTCGAGAAGTCCAACCGTGTCAAGAACACTTCTCCGTATCATCATGAATGCTCCACTAATCACCTCAATCTTTGCTGGCTTGTCCCAAGGCAGGTAACCCATATAATAATGTCCTAACTTCTGGTGTTTTGGAAACCGTTCACAGAGCCCCGTCATCTTGTAGAAAGCTGTCATTGGTGTTGGCAATCCCCTACGCGATTCTTTTGCTTTCTCACCATTTGTCTTCAACATCTGAACACCAGCGGCCCCTGCTTTAGGATGTTCGTCCATAAACTCCAGTACATCTCTGAAAGTATGCTCACCAACAAGCGTATCAGGGTTCAGTAACAACACATACTCTGCTCCACTCTGTCTGATAGCCAGATTATTAGCACGTGCAAAACCCAGGTTATGATTGCTTTCAATGAACCTTACATCGGGAAAACGCTCTTTCAAATACTCCACAGAACCATCACGCGAGTGGTTATCCACCACAACAACTTCTCCATCGATGCCTTCGATGGACCGACGCACACTTGTGAGACACTGCTCCAGATAGTATTTCACATTATAGTTTACTATGATAACCGTCAGTTTCAATTCAATGACGTTTCAGCTTTACATCTATTCATCGTGGGAACAATAAACCAGATACACAAAAGCAGAATAATAGCCAGATAACAGAATGCTGGCTTCATGAAAAACAGATAATAGAAAATGGTGCACATCACTAAGGGGGCTGCCAATAGCATCATCCTTAACGTTCCCCAACGCAAGAGTTCTCTTGCAGGGTTCTCTGTCAATTTCTTGTGAACGGCTTGGAACTTAAACAATTTTAGCGAAAGTGGTATCATACACAACACCACCAGCTCCATCACCGTCAACAACACAAACTCCAGTTGCTTATTCTCTGCCCAACATCCAGCCTCAAGCGTATTGGTTTCAAAGAGAATCACAGCAAGTGCACATACAACAATTGCCGTCAACAACTCTGCAATCAATATCTTTTGTGTCCGCTTCATAATCCCTAATTGATAGTTTGAAGTATTTATCTTATTATTTAAGAGTGCAGAATCATAGTTATTTACGAGTTTGTTAATAACTCATTATTCCAGAATCATAGAGCATAACTCTATCATCGTAACTCATTACTCCAGACTCATAACTCACAACTCTATTACACTCTGAACTCAGTCCTGTTCAGAATAGAACGCCCTAACGTAACCTCATCGGTATACTCAATCTCGTCGCCCACGCTGATGCCTCTGGCAATAACCGTAATTTTCACATCCGAATCGGCCAGTTTGCGAAAGATATAGAAGTTTGTCGTATCACCCTCCATCGTGGAACTCAGGGCCAATATCACCTCCTTAATGCCACCATGCGCCACCCGCTCAACAAGCGAGTCTATCTCGATGTCGCCTGGTCCTATACCATCCATTGGTGAGATAATGCCACCCAGCACATGATAGAGACCATGATACTGTTGCGTATTCTCGATAGCCATTACGTCTTGAACATTCTCTACGACACATACCGTCCCCGCATCCCTTCTCGGATCTGAACATATAGGGCATATCTCTGTGTCGCTAATATTATGGCACACGCGGCAATACTTTACTTCCTTTTTTAATCTGCTGACAGAAGTCGCAAACTTCTCAACTTCCTCATCCTCACGTCGGAGCATGTGAAGAACCAGCCGAAGAGCAGTCTTACGACCGATGCCCGGAAGCTTGGCAAACTCTGCCACTGCCTTTTCCAATAGTTGTGAGGGATATTGTTGTGCCATATGATTCTTTGTGCGCAAAAGTACGAAATTTCTACATAAAAGCGAAAGAAAGAAGCTTGTTTCTTTCTTTGTGAATGAAGTTTTTTATTAAAAAAACACCTTTCATTTCATCATTTCATGAAAAAATGCTAGATTTGCATTGTTTTCAACAATCATACACATTATATATAATATACATACAATAAAAACGATGAGAAAGACAAACGCCTTATGGCTCATAGGCGGCATTCTCCTCTATGCCAGCACGTTGAACTCATGCAGCAGCGACGAAGAAGTCAACATCGGTAGTGAACAGCCACGAATCACCGAGGCACATTTTACTGATACTATCCGCTACGAGAAAGACAAAACCACAGCCTACAACTTCGAATATTCTTCCACCGACCCTTATGGTGAACCCATTACTCTCTCAGCCACTATTACTATTGGTGACGAGATTAAGACTGGCAGTAAAGCACGTGGACTCATGCTTTACAACCACTACACAGTCTGCCGTGCCGACCAATGTCCGTCGCGAGGCGAACTTGGCGTACAGAAATTCATCACTGGTAGCGGGCTCATCACAATATCTCCCGACTATTATGGCTTTGGCATCACAGAGAACATGCATCAAGCATATTGCATCTCCTCAGTGAATGCTCAGGCAAGTGTTGACGCTCTCATGTCCGCCAAAAAGTTATTAGCAGATAAAGGATACACATGGGACGATATTCTCTTCAACACAGGCTACTCCCAAGGAGCCCAAACAGCTATTGCCGTCGTAAGACTTGTTAATCAGCAGTATCCCGACATTCACATTACATATACCTTTGCTGGAGGCGGTTCATACGACATTCCTGAAACCTATCGGCAGTTTATCATCTCAGGTGAGACAACAATGCCAAGCAGTGTTGTTAGTGTGTTGCTTGCTTATAATGAATATGGTAAACTTGGTATTCCACTAAATAGTCTTTTTAAGGAGCCACTGCTCAATCATATAGACGAATGGATATATAGCAAACAATACACTAGCGACCAGATAGATAAAAAGATTGGCTCTAAAAAGCTGTCAGACTGGTGCACGGCAGAAGTACTCGATATCAATTCCAACCTCTCGAAACGCTTCATGGAAGTATTTGAACAAGACAACCTTTGCAAGGGCTGGTCTCCGCGTTCTGATGACCATATTATCCTTGTTCATAATAAATCCGATGATGCCGTTCCGGCAGCAAATACAAATAACTTAAGCGCATTCCTAAAGAATAATGGTGTAGAGTATCTGCGTGTCCGTGTTGAGAACTTTGGCAACCTTCCAAACACCTCTGCCCATGAGACAGGTGCCATCATCTTTGCAGCAGAAACCATTTTAAAGGTTTGTGATGTGTTGAAAATCAAAATATGGATTGATTACACCCAGTTTATGGAACTTATGTAATTAACAGATGTACAATAATAAGATTTTATAACACGACAGTAACTAACAAATGTTAAACACGAAAACAATTATCGACAAAAAACAAGGAAAATTCTATTAAACGCATGGATAATTCTATTACTTTTTTACAGAAAGATTATTCTTCGTAACTTTGCATCGGTAAAAAGAAGTATTGGAAAATGAAATTACATCAGATATGAAGAAAACAATTCAAGTATTTATTTCTGTCGCGATGATAGGATTCATGGCGATGACACAGGCAGAGGCAAAGCAATGGACGATGAGAGATTGTATCGAATATGCCCTGCAGAATAACATCCAGTTGCAAAAAACTAAAATCAGCAGACTGACGGCACAAGAGGATGTACTTCAGGCTCAGTCAGCCTTATTGCCCTCCCTTTCGGCTTCAACAAACCAGAATGTCGCATACCGACCGTGGGTGGCTTCTGGCATGAGCACTGTAGCCAACGGTTATGTACAGTCGAGCGTCGACAAGGTGTACTACAACGGCAATTACGGTGTAAATGCCAACTGGACGGTGTGGAATGGCAACCAGAACCGCAACACGGTAAAACTGAACAAACTGGCTGAGGAACAGGCTGAGTTGGACTCTGCAGTAACGGCAAACAGTATTCAGGAGCAAATAGCCCAACTATATGTACAGATTCTATACAGCGACGAGGCTATTAAAGTAAACCGTCAGAGTCTGGAGACGAGCAAGAAAAATGAAGAGCGTGGTCAGGAAATGGTAAATGTTGGCAAGATGTCAAAGGCCGATTTAGCACAACTCACAGCACAGCGCGCGCAAGATGAGTACAACATCGTTGCGGCAGAAAGCAACCTAAAGAACTACAAACGACAGTTGAAGCAACTTTTGCAAATCACTGATGGGGAAGAGTTCGATGTGGTGATTCCAACCACAACTGATGAACAGGCATTGGCTGAGATTCCCAGTATGGCATCGGTGTATAATTTGGCTTTGTTGAACCGTCCTGAGATACGGAACTCTAAACTGGCTATCGAGAGTAGTGAACTAAACATGAAGATAGCCAAAGCAGGCAGTCTGCCAACCATTGGACTGAACGCTAGCGCAGGAACAAACACCACGAGCATGAGCAACACCGCATGGGGACGACAGCTAAAGACTAATTTTGATATGGGGGGCGGTTTCACGGTGAGCATTCCGCTTTTCGATAATAGGAAAACAAAGACTGCAGTTAACAAAGCACATTTACAAAGAGAATCAGCTATGCTCGACTTGAAAGACAAAGAGAATCAGCTCTATAGTACCATTGAAGGCTATTGGCTTGATGCGGTTAACAATCAGGAAAAATACAAAGCTGCTAAAGTAAGTGTACAAAGTGAGCAAACAAGTTATGATCTGCTCTCGGAGCAATTCCGTCTCGGACTGAAGAACATCATTGAATTGATGACGGGAAAAGACAAGCTGCTGACTGCTCAACAAAATGAGCTACAGAGCAAATACCTTACTATTTTGAACCAGCAGATGCTAAAGTTCTATGAGGGAAAGAGCATACAATAAAAAGAATAAATAAGTGAATAGTAAAAACAAATTACGACTATGAATAAAAGTGTAAAAATAGGACTAGGTATAAGCGCATTAGCCATAATCGCCCTAGCTTTTTTCCTGCTCTCAGGCAAGAAAAAGAAAGAAGAAGTGATGTTTGAGACTGCCAAGGCCGAAATGACAAACATACAGAATAGCATAACGGCTACGGGAACTATTGAGCCTGTGACAAGCGTCACCGTTGGAACACAAGTAAGCGGTATTGTGAGCCGACTATATGTAGACTACAACAGCGTTGTGAAGAAAGGCCAGGTGATAGCTGAACTTGACAAGACAAACCTTATTAGTGAACTTAATAATGCAAAAGCTAATCTCAGCAGTGCACAAAGCAGCATGAATTACCAACTGGCTAATTATAACAGATATAAAACACTCTATGAAAAAGGGCTGGTTAGTGCCGATGAATATGAGAGTGCGAACTTAAGCTATCAGCAATCACGACAACAGGTAGCTCAGGCGAAAGAGAGTGTAAATAAGGCTCAGACGAACCTCGGTTACGCTACTATCACGTCACCAATTGATGGTGTGGTACTATCGAAGTCTGTAGAAGAGGGACAGACTGTTGCAGCCTCATTCAACACACCAGAACTATTCACTATTGCTCAAGATCTTACCAATATGCGAGTAATTGCAGACATCGACGAGGCTGATATAGGCGGAGTGATTGAAGGACAACGTGTGGTATTCACCGTGGATGCTTTTCCAGATGACACTTTTGAAGGGCGTGTAACACAAGTACGGCAACAAGCATCTACAGAAAGTAATGTAGTAACTTACGAGGTTGTTATCTCAGCACCCAACAGAGATCTGAAATTGAAACCTGGACTGACGGCTAACGTTACTATATATACATTAGAAAAGAACAATGTGCTTACAGTTCCTTCAAAGGCCCTGCGATTCACACCAAACCAGATGCTAATAGGGAAAAACCAGACCATCGAGGACGTAAAAGCAGACAAAAAAGTATGGATAAAGCAAGGTGACACCTTTAAAGCAGTTGCTGTTGAGACGGGAACTACCAATGGCATGATTACAGAAATCACAAAAGGCCTGCCTGATGGAACCGAAGTCTTGGTGGACTTCAAAATATCAAACCAACAGGTTGAGTTCCCACAAGGCAATCAAGCCAACAATCCCTTCATGCCAAAACCACGAAATAATAACAGAGGTAATGGAAACAATTCACAACAGAAGAAATAATACACATAGATTTTATCTACTATAATTCCTAAAACAATATGGAAAATAGAAAAGTAGTCATAGAATTAAAGGATGTGAAACGATACTTTCAGGTTGGTAGTGAGACCGTAAAGGCATTACGTGGCGTGTCGTTCAAAATCTACGAAGGCGAGTTTGTTACCATTCAGGGGGCTTCTGGCTCAGGAAAGTCCACTCTGCTAAACCAGTTGGGCTGTCTTGACACACCCACAAGCGGAGAATACTACCTCGACGGAATATCTGTACGGACAATGTCGAAGACTCAACGTGCTCATCTGCGCAACCGGAAGATAGGATTTGTTTTTCAGAATTACAATTTGCTAGCGAAAACCACAGCTGTCGAAAACGTAGAACTTCCACTAATGTACAATTCCAAAATTTCTGCTAAAGAGCGCCGCGCAAAAGCCATCAAAGCCTTAAAAGCAGTAGGATTGGGCGACAGGTTGGAACATAAGTCTAACCAAATGTCAGGTGGACAGATGCAGCGTGTTGCCATAGCTCGAGCATTAGTAAACGACCCAGCTGTATTGCTTGCGGATGAGGCGACAGGTAATTTGGATACACGCACCTCATTCGAGATGCTTGTCCTGTTCCAAGAACTATACAAACAGGGACATACCATTATTTTCGTTACCCACAACCCAGAAATTGCAGAATATAGCAGCCGAAACATCTTCTTGCGCGATGGTAAAATTCGTGAAGACACTAATAATACGAACATCAAATCCGCAGCAGATGCTCTTGCAGCACTACCATTACCTCAAGACGATTAATTATTTGACAAACATTTCGTAAAATGAACATACTAAACTTGTTTAAAGTTAGCCTAAAGGCTGTTGCCAACAATAAGATGCGTTCGTTTCTATCGATGCTTGGAATAATCATCGGAGTAGCGGCCGTTATCATCATGATGGCAATAGGACAAGGCTCAAAAGAGAGTATCCGCAAGGAACTATCTACCATGGGTACAAATCTGCTCACAATCCGTCCCGGTGCTGACATGCGCGGTGGTGTACGACAAGATCCATCAAGTATGCAGACGCTGAAAATGGCAGACTATGAGCGAATCCTGGCTGAAAAGAAATTCGTCACTAATGTTTCGCCAGAAGTAACAGCCAGTGGGCAAGTTATTTACGGGAACAACAACACAACAACAACTATTTACGGTGAGAGCCCGGAATATCTAGAAATCAAGCAATGGGATGTGGAAAAGGGCGAATGCTTCACAGAAGAAGACATTAAGAAGTCCGCAAAAGTTGCTGTTATCGGCAAGACCATAGTAACAGAATTATTTGGTAATCACGTAGACCCCATAGGTAAAACCATCCGTTTCAAATCCATTCCTATGCGCATTGTGGGCGTATTAAAATCGAAAGGCTACAACAACTGGGGGATGGACCAGGACAATGTGATTATCTCACCTTATTCTACTGTCATGAAACGTATTGCTGCGCAAACGTACTTCTCAAGCATTGTATGCTCAGCCATCACCGAAGAGTTATCTGATGCCGCCATTGAGGAGCTGACACAGATATTACGAGATAACCACAAACTAAAAGGAGATGCAAGTGATGACTTCACAATCCGCTCGCAAGCAGAGATGATGGAGACAATGTCGACAACTATGGACACTGTCACAATTATTTTAGTAGTTGCTGCGGCGTTCTCACTTTTGGTGGCAGGCATTGGTATTATGAACATCATGCTTGTTAGTGTTACTGAACGTACAAAAGAAATTGGTTTACGTATGGCTGTTGGAGCAACAGGCCCGGTTATCTCTCTACAATTCCTTATCGAATCTGTATTAATTTCGTTGACAGGAGGTTTGCTTGGCATATTGGTGGGATGCAGTGCCAGCGAGTGGATTGTACCATTGTTTAATATGCCATCTAGTGTGCCAGCATGGTCGATATACGTTTCATTCCTTGTATGTGTGTGCATTGGTGTACTGTTTGGATATATTCCTGCACAAAAAGCCGCCAACATGGATCCAATAGAAGCAATCCGACATGAATAAAAATACAACTTGGATATTACATGTGGCGGTATGGCTGATGCTGTTTCTTTCGCCATTTATGTTTGTTCATGAGCAGACATTCAACTTGGCACAAGTAACAGCCTTCTGTACATTTCCTCTATGCATGATGGCCGTTTTTTACACGAACTACTTGTGGTTGGTTCCCCACTACTATATTTCACACAACGAACGGTTCTACTGGACTTTTAACTTTGTGATTATAGTTGTGCTGGCATTTTTTATGGAATGGTGGATGTACCTGCTCCACCCTTTATTTCCCAACTATGGACATCCGAAACCAGAGCCTTCATTCGTTAGACATATTCTTTTCGTGGCACGGAACATTTTCAATCTCACCGTTGTAGCTTTCATTGCAACCACATTGGAACTTAGCTCACGCTGGCACAAGATGGAAGATGAGCACATGGAGTTGGAAGCAGCACGAAAAGAGGCTGAATTGGAAAATCTCCGTTCGCAAATCAACCCACACTTTTTATTAAACACACTGAACAATATTTATGCACTCACAGCGTTTGATACTGAAAAGGCACAAGGGGCCATTATGGAACTAAGCAAACTTTTACGTCACATGCTATACGACAACCAGCAGAATACAGTGAAGTTGACGGAAGAATTGCAGTTTATTGGCAACTATGTAAATCTGATGAAACTCAGGCTCCCCAATAATGTTGAAGTACATTACAATGTGAATATCCCCAATTCTTGTGATATCGAAGTTGCACCGCTTATCTTTATCTCACTCGTCGAAAACGCTTTCAAACATGGTGTTAGCCCTATCAACAAGAGCCTAATTGACATAGCTGTCAATGCAACAGAAAAAAAACTCACATATGAGATTAAAAACACCAACAACCCCAAGACGCAACAAGACAGAAGCGGACACGGAATAGGACTTCAACAGGTAGAACGACGGCTAAAACTGAACTATCCTCAGAAACACCGTTGGACGAAAGGCATCGAAGATAACGGAAGAATGTATGTGTCGAAAATAGAAATAGATCTAGTATGACTATCAACTGCGCAATAATAGATGACGAGCCATTAGCAGCAAACCTACTGCTTAGCTACGCAAAAAGGATATCTTATCTGAACGTTACAGGAACCTACAATAGTGCTATTGCAGCCATGAAGGAACTGAGGGAAAGGCCTGTTGACCTCATTTTTCTTGACATCCAAATGCCTGAACTGAGTGGTCTGGAATTTGCAAAAATATTACCGACTAAGACTAGAGTTATCTTCACTACAGCTTTCAATCAGTATGCTATAGATGGATACAAGGTTAATGCTATGGACTATCTGCTAAAACCTATCAGTTATGATGATTTCCTACAATCGTGTAATAAAGCATTAGAAGAATTTATTTCATATCATGCCCATATCTCAAAAACAGAGAAAAACAATCGGTTTATCTTCGTGAAAAGCGAGTATAAACTTATGCGCATTAATCTCGATGACATTCTTTATATTGAAGGGGTTAAGGACTATATTAAGATTTATTTCGATAACGGTGATCGTCCTGTGATGTCGCTTATGAACATGAAAAGACTTGAGGAGAATCTACCAGCACCCGAATTTCTCCGCACACATCGAAGTTATATTGTCAATATGATGAAAGTAAAAGTAGTCGATCGGTTGCGCATAGTATTTAACAATGTATATATTCCCGTATCTGACAGTTACAAGGATGATGTTCAAGGATTCCTTGACTCACACACGCTGTTCTAAGTGGATTTCCGAGCCAATAAGACTAAGATACTCATCATAAGTGATATACCTGCCACCCATACTACGAAGATGTGGGGTCTCCAACTGGCAGTCAATGATTCCAGCACCTTGTTTCTCCATAAACCATGCCAAATTAATCAGAGCCAACTTGCTGGCATTAGGTACAAGCGAAAACATGCTCTCGCCGAAGAAATTTTGTCCAATGGCTACACCATAGAGGCCTCCTACTAATCGATTTTCATCCCAGACCTCAACGCTTACAGCCAAATGCTGACGATACAACTCTATGTATGCTTTTGTCACAGCAGGCCCCAACCATGCACCCTTTTCATGGATGCGCAGTTCACCACATTTTCTAATAACCTCCTCGAATGCTTTATTCATCGTAACCTCATATTTATTCTTTCTTATTAGCGAACGCATACTATGAGAGACATGTATCTCGGAGGGAAAAATAATGAATCGCTTATGAGGACAGTACCAATGAAGTTGCTCACAATCACGAAAAGACGTCCATGGAAAAATACCATAGCTATAGGCCAATAGCAGGCGATCAACAGACAAATCGCCTCCAACAGCAAGCAGTCCGTCCTCATCTGCTAAACGAGGATCAGGAAAAGATATTTCATCAGAGAGTTGAAAGACCATATTATGAAATCAACAGAAAAAAGCTCCAATCTACTTACATTTAAGGGAAACAAAAAGAGAAGAATTCTTGTGATTCTTCTCTTTTTTGTCGAGGTGACAGGACTCGAACCTGCGACAGCCTGGTCCCAAACCAGGAACGCTACCAACTGCGCTACACCTCGGTTGCAAGCTCACTTTCGATTTTGCGGGTGCAAAGGTAAATACTTTTTTCGAGCTATGCAAACTTTTAACAGCTTTTTTGCGATTTATTTGATAATCTCCTGCTCCACGAATATTTTTTTCAGAGCCTTTACGGCACGCTCCACTTGCTCTTCTGTATGAGTTGCCATCAAAGCAAAGCGTACTAACGTATCCTGAGGTGCACATGCAGGTGGAATAACAGGATTAATAAAGACTCCAGCCTTAAACGCAAGGGCAGTAACAAGGAACGTCTTACTAATGTCACGCACATAAAGAGGAATAATTGGGCTTTCTGTCTCACCAATTTCAAAACCTTCCTCACGGAAACGCGCAAGCGCATAACGCGTTACCTTCCACAATGCATCGATACGTTCTGGCTCCTGTTGAAGAATGTGCAGGGCCTCCATAGCGGCGGCAGTAGCGGCAGGAGTATTTGAAGCACTGAAGATATAGGTTCGACAGGCGTGACGTAGATAGTTAATGGTATCGCTATCACTAGCAATGAATCCACCTATACTGGCAAGTGACTTTGAAAATGTACCCATTATGAGGTCAACCTCATCAGTTAGTCCGAAATGATCACAAACGCCACGTCCTTGCTTGCCGAATACACCAATGCCATGAGCTTCATCTACCATAACCGAACAGTTGTATTTATGCTTAAGCTCAATAATCTCAGGCAACTTAGCCAAGTCTCCCTCCATCGAGAAAACTCCGTCAACAACGATAAGTTTGACAGCCTCTTGTGGCAACTTTTGAAGCACACGCTCCAAATCATCCATATCATTGTGCTTGTAATGCAACTGTTTGGCAAAAGCAAGACGACGGCCATCTACTATACTTGCATGGTCGCGGTCGTCACATATGACGAAATCGTCTTTGTTGAGCAATGCAGGTATAACTCCCTGATTTACACTAAAACCGGTAGAGAAACATAAACAATCGTCTTTGCCAATGTACTTAGAAATCTCTTTTTCAAGCTGAACGTGAATATCAAGTGTACCATTGAGAAAACGACTACCTGCACATCCAGATCCATATTTGTCTAATGCAGCCTTAGCTTTATCGATAATTCGCTGATCACCTGTGAGGCCTGTATAAGCATTTGAGCCAAACATCAGAACCTTATGGCCACCCATCTCTACTTCAGTACCTTGCTTACTCGTAATCTCCCGAAAATATGGATACACATCCATTGCCATGAATTTTTGGGGTTCACGGTAGCTCTTGTATCTTTCTTGTAATTGTCCCATTATAAATAGGTGAAGATTTTCTAAATTACTAAACAGGCTGCAAAGTTAATAAATATTTAAACAAAATCGAAACTTTTTTGAAGAAAAGTTCTAATTTAGCAAAATTAAGTACAAAAAATAGTGTTCAATTAAGAGAAAATAATTATTTTTGCAACCCAAATGAAACGTAAGGCTGTTTTTATCATGAATCCCATTTCGGGTACTGCCAACAAGTCCGGCATTCCGAAACTCATAGAGGAAACGCTAGATCATGAGCAATTCGACTATGAGATTCGGATAACAGAATATGCTGGCCATGCATCTGAAATAGCCAAGGAGGCAAAAGAGCAAGGGGTTGATGTAGTTGTTGCTGTAGGCGGAGATGGGACGGTGAACGAAGTCGCAAAAGCTATTGTCCAATCCAAAACAGCCCTTGGGATTATTCCTTGTGGATCAGGAAATGGCCTAGCTCGTCACTTGATGCTTCCGATGAATGTCAAAAAAGCTATTGAAATCATCAACACCTGTGCCATTCACGATTTAGATTATGGATTAATCAACGGAATACCTTTTTTCTGTACATGCGGAATGGGATTTGACGCCTTTATCAGCATGAAATTTGCCATGTCAGGAAAACGAGGTCCCATCTCATACGCTGAGAATGTACTGAAAGAAGGGCTTTCATATCAACCTGAGACATATAAGATTGAAGATGAAACGGGAACAAAGAAATACAAAGCTTTCCTGATTTCTTGTGCAAATGCTTCCCAGTATGGCAATAATGCCTACATAGCACCGCAGGCATCAATGAGTGACGGATTACTCGATGTGATTATTATGGAACCGTTTGACGTACTGGAAGCTCCTCAGATCAGCATTGACATGTTTAACAAAACACTTGACAAGAACTCGAAAATAAAAACGTTCAAAGCCAAGAGCATTCATGTCCATCGCGAGAAGCCAGGGTGTATTCACTTTGACGGCGACCCTGTTATGACTGATGCTGACGTTGATGTTTCTCTCGTTAGCAAAGGTATTAAGGTAGTTGTTAACCCCAATGCGGACAAGAGTAAGAGACAACCTAATATGGTACAGAATGCATTTGCAGAACTTTTCAACGACATTCATGCCGTGAGGGAAGACATCACCAAACAAAGTCGCAACATACAGGCCATTAACAAGAAACTCCTGAGAAAACTCAATAAAATCTAAATAGGAAACTGATACTATTACAAATAAAAATCAGAAGTCAGATTCCGATACCATTCTGATCTAATGTTAGGGGCATCCTCTATCACACCAACCGACTCCTCTACAGATTCTACTAAATGTTTTCGAAATGCCATTAAATATCTGCGTGGTTGTTTTTTACGTGTAGTTTGCACTGCACATACCCTTGATATAAAAAAGCCATAGTGCATAGCAGATATTATCAAATTCTCACGACAGTCGAATGGAATTATCAAAGAAAACTCACCATCTTCAGATAGAAAACCTGAAACAACTCTAAACAAGTCATCATAAGATAAGGTATCTGTATGTCGGGCTTTACTACGCCTCAAATCAGGATTCTTTAAAGAATCTTGGAAATATGGGGGATTGCTTACAATGGAGTCAAAAAAGATTCGTTCATGTAAACACAAATATCTAACATCACAGCATTCAATAGACACCCTATTGGCATAAGGTGATGCCTCGGCATTCTGACTAGCCTGCATACAAGCATCAGCATCAATGTCAACCCCAAGGACAGAAGCCTCCGGGAAGCGTTGAGCCATCATCAATGCAACCAAGCCTGTACCTGTGCCGATGTCAAGGATACGTTTACCACCTCTGGCCCATGCTCCAAGCAGAGTTCCATCTGTACCCACCTTCATGGCACAACGGTCTTGAAAGATGGTAAACTTACGGAATTGAAAATACTGATTCGACATCTTGCCTGCAAAAATAATCAATATTTGTGAATATTCGCGTGCGAAACTATTAAATATGGATTAAAATGTGTAACTTTGCACCCTAAAAATGAGAACGGAATAGAAATTATGAGTAAAAATCAAAATAATTCGGCGTTTTCGATGATAGCCGACTATGATGGAGATATTAACAAACTCTTAGAAGACAAGACCGAAGGAGAAGTTGCGATACTTGCAACCAGAAACCTGCTTTTATTCCCAGGTGTTGTTATGCCAATCCTAATCGGACGGAAAGAGAGTTTGAAATTGGTGGAGACCTTAAAAGACAAGCAGGACATGATGTTTGCCATCTTCAGCCAAAAAAGAGAAGATGTTGAGCACCCATTGAAAGACGATTTATATGATTGTGGTGTTTATGCAAGAGCTATTCGTGTGCTAGAGCTTCCCGGCAACAACAATAATGTTTCGCTCATTGTGCAATGTTTGGGACGATGCCGTCTGATTGATATTGTCAGGTTCCGTCCTTATATGAAAGGACTTGTTAAAGCTGATCCTGAAGAAATCCCCAACGAAAAAGATAAGGTGTTTAATGCTGCCGTTGATGACCTCCGTAACACAGCTATTGAATATATCAAGTTGAGTGATGAGATTCCTGATGAGAGTCAGTTTGCCATTCAGAATATCTACAACAACACAATTGTCACTAACCTGATTTGCTCGAACATTCCCATCAACACAGAGGAAAAATACCAACTTCTTTGCGAGGGAAACATGCTGAATCGTGTATTTAGTATTTTGAAAATCCTTCACAGGGAGATACAGTTGATGGAGTTGAAGCAGAATATCAGAACCAAGACTCGTGAAGATATTGACGAGCAGCAACGCGAATACTTCCTACAACAGCAAATAAAGAACATCAAGGAAGAGCTTGGAAGTGGTGAAGGCTCACCTGAACGAAAAGAACTATTAGACATGGCCAAAGAAAAAGTTTGGCCCGAGGAAGTTGAGAAAACATTTTATAAAGAACTCGACAAGCTCGACATACTGAATCCGCAGAGCCCAGAGTTTAGTGTTCAAGTTACCTATTTGCAAACTTTAGTAGGTCTTCCATGGGGAAAATACACACAAGACGACCTGAACTTGAAACGGGCTCAAAAAATACTGAACCGCGACCACTATGGAATGGAGAAAGTGAAAGAACGTATACTCGAATACATTGCGGTACTCAGTCTACGCGGTGATCTAAAATCGCCAATACTTTGCCTATACGGACCTCCGGGAGTTGGCAAGACCAGCCTTGGTAAGAGCATTGCAGAATCGATGGGAAGGAAATATATTCGTATCTCGCTTGGAGGACTTCATGACGAGGCAGAGATTCGCGGCCACCGTCGTACTTACATCGGTGCTATGCCTGGACGTATCATCAAAAGCATTCAGAAAGCAGACTCCGCCAATCCCGTATTCATTCTCGACGAGATCGATAAAGTCACGCAAAACACGCATAACGGTGATCCTGCTTCGGCTTTATTAGAAGTTCTTGACCCAGAGCAGAACAATGCATTTCACGACAACTACCTCGACGTTGACTTCGACCTCTCAAAAGTAATGTTCATTGCGACAGCCAATGACCTGAATACCATTCCCCGTCCTCTGCTCGACCGTATGGAGATTATTGAGGTTAGCGGCTACATTACTGAGGAAAAGATTGAGATTGCTAAGCGTCATCTAATTCCACGTGAGTTAGACAACACAGGACTGAACACGCTCAAGCAGAAACCGTCGTTTAATAAGGCTGCAATTGAGAAAATAATTGAACAATATACTCGCGAGAGTGGTGTCAGACAATTAGAAAAGCAAATCAACAAAGCTTTCAGAAAATTAGCCTTTAAGAAAGAACTGGAAGGCTCGTTAGATATGGGTAAGATAACACCCGACAAGATTGAGGATTTGTTGGGGAAACCACCATTCTATCGCGACATCTATCAAGGTAATGAATATGCTGGAGTCGTAACAGGCTTAGCATGGACAAGCGTTGGAGGTGAAATTCTTTTCATAGAGACATCACTGAGTAAAGGTAAGGCCGGAAAATTAACGCTTACAGGTAATCTTGGCGACGTGATGAAAGAGTCAGCAGTCATCGCACTTGAATATGTGAAGGCTCATATCGACAAACTTGGTGTTGACTACCGAATATTCGACCAATGGAACATTCATATCCACGTGCCTGAGGGAGCAACGCCAAAGGATGGACCTTCTGCTGGTATAACTATCGCCACATCAATTGCCTCTGCCCTGACACAGCGCAAAGTACGCAAGAATACGGCTATGACGGGCGAGATTACCCTACGTGGAAAAGTGCTGCCCGTCGGCGGTATTAAAGAGAAGATTCTCGCCGCTAAGCGTGCTGGAATCACCGATATCGTGATGTGCAAGGAGAACAAGAAGGATATCGACGAGATTCCTGAGGTTTACCTGAAAGGAGTCGAATTCCACTATGTAGAGAACATTCAGGATGTTTGGGATTTTGCACTTACCGATGAGATTGTGCGTAACCCCGTTCATTTTGATATTGAAGAAGAAAAGAAAGAAGTCTGATGACATTCGAGCTACAGCATACAGATTCCGCCAGTGACGCCCGAGCAGGTATTATCACTACCGACCATGGTCAAATAAAGACACCCATCTTTATGCCTGTGGGAACGTGTGGAAGCGTGAAGGGAGTACACTTCGAAGAATTGCGGAGACAGGTGAAGGCACAGATTATCTTGGGAAACACTTACCACCTATATCTTCGTCCTGGTCTCGACATACTTAAGAGTGCTGGAGGGCTACACAAATTCAACACATGGGACCGTCCGATACTAACCGACTCGGGCGGATTTCAGGTGTTCTCACTAACTAGTATACGCAAGCTTCGCGAGGAAGGCTGTGAGTTTCGCTCCCATATTGACGGGTCAAAGCACATTTTCACCCCTGAGAATGTAATGGATACCCAGCGTATCATTGGCGCTGACATCATGATGGCGCTCGACGAATGCCCGCCAGGTGAGAGCGATTATGCTTATGCCAAAAAGTCGCTGGGTTTGACACAACGTTGGTTAGACCGTTGTATAAGACGCTTTAACGAGACTGAGCCACTCTACGGTTACAGCCAGTCGCTCTTCCCAATCGTTCAGGGTTGTACCTATAAAGACTTGCGTAGTGAGGCTGCCAAGCATGTAGCCGACAAAGGCGCAGAAGGCAATGCCATAGGTGGATTGGCCGTTGGAGAACCCACAGAAGTAATGTACGAGATGATAGAGGTTGTCAATGATATCCTCCCGAAAGACAAACCTCGCTACCTTATGGGTGTAGGCACGCCCCAGAATATTCTAGAGGCTATCGAGCGTGGGGTTGACATGTTCGATTGTGTCATGCCTACCCGCAATGGGCGCAATGCCATGCTCTTCACCTATGAGGGCACGATGAACATGCGCAACAAGAAGTGGGAAAAGGATTTTTCACCTATTGACCCTGATGGTTGCGATATAGACAGAATTCATAGTAAAGCCTATCTGCACCATCTGTTCAAGGCTCAGGAGTTGCTGGCCATGCAAATTGCAAGCATTCACAACCTTGCATTTTATTTGCGTCTTGTCACCGATGCCCGCCAGCATATCGAGCAAGGAGACTTCGTGGCTTGGAAACGGAGTGTTATAGACAATCTTGGGAGACGAGTTTAATTATGCACGTGACATGGAATTCAGTAGAATAAGGAAATACCATAAAGGGCTGAAGGCCGCCCGATGGCTGGAAAGACACACAGCCTGGTTGAGGAGTACGGCACGTTGGCTGCGCAACCACCTCGACTGGCTTTTCGTAGCTTTCGCATGGTTGGGCAGTAAGATGGGGTGGATGAGGAAGCTGAATCCTTTCCGCTACATCAAGCGACTTGACTGGTATATCATCAGGAAATTCATCGGAACTTATTTCTTCTCTATTATTCTTATCATCTCCATCTCCATCGTCTTCGACGTGAACGAGAACCTGGCGAAGTTTACGCAATACCATGCTCCGCTCAAGGCTATCGTCTTCGACTATTACGCCAACTTCATTCCCTATTTTGCCAACCTGTTCAGCCCGTTGTTCGTCTTCATTGCCGTCATTTTCTTTACGTCTAAATTGGCAGGTAACTCAGAGATTATTGCGATGCTGGCGGCTGGAGTGAGCTTCAAAAGGCTTATGCGACCGTATATGATTTCTGCAGCATTCATCACGATTATGACCTTCCTGCTGGGCGCCTACGTCATTCCGAAAGGAACTATCGTAAGGCAGAACTTCGAGACGATGTACAAGAACAAGAAGAAGAACACCTCTGCAGAAAACGTGCAATTACAGGTGGGCAAAGGCGTCATCGCCTACATCCAGCATTACGACAACAAGATGAAGCGAGGTTACGGTTTCTGCCTCGACAAGTTTGAGAATAAGAAGCTCGTCAGTCATATGACCGCAATGGAAGTTCAGTACGACACTATCTCCGACAGCAAATACCACTGGAAGGCCCGCTCGTGGAAGATACGTAAAATGACAGGACTAAGGGAAACTATCACCAGTGGTGCCAGCTTGGACACGCTAATCATGATGGAGCCTACCGACCTTGTGTTCTCCAAAGGTCAACAGGAGACATTCACCAGCCCTCAACTGCGCGAATACATCAGCAAGCAGATTGACCGCGGCTCGGGAAATGTGATTCAATACGAGGTGGAATACCACAAGCGCATAGCCATGTCCTTCGCCTCGTTCATTCTCACAACTATCGGACTGTCGCTCTCCTCCAGGAAGCGTAAAGGAGGAATGGGACTTTATCTCGGAATCGGGCTGGCCTTGAGCTTTACTTATATTATGCTTCAGACGGTCTCTGCCACTTTTGCCATCAATGCCGGCACGCCTCCCATGCTTTCCGCATGGATACCGAACATCATCTTTGCCGTAGTGGCCTGGTTCTGCTATAGACATGCACCAAATTAAGTGAAAAGAGAGAAGGGATGGACAATGAGTGATTATCTGTGATTATGGAAATTATGACAATAATCTCTCTGCCTTCATGCCCATTCGTCTACGCACCTTCATTCCCTCGATACTTATAACCTCACAGATATAAATGTATTTCGACGAACTCAATCTGAATGACAATATCCTGGACGCACTCGACGACATGCGTTTCGAGACATGTACTCCGATTCAGGAACATTGCATACCCGTGATACTCGATGGCCGTGACCTCATGGGCATCGCCCAGACAGGAACGGGAAAGACCGCTGCCTACCTGCTCCCCATTCTGAGCCTACTCGACGATGGTTTCTACCCACCCGATGCCAACAACTGCGTCATCATGTCGCCTACCCGTGAGCTCGCCCAGCAAATTGACCAAGCCATGCAAGGGTTTGGATACTATCTGCAGAACGTTAGCAGCGTGGCCGTTTATGGAGGTAACGACGGCAACCGCTACGATCGTGAGATGCGCGCACTTAAACTCGGCGCCGATGTCATTATAGCCACACCAGGTCGGCTCATCAGCCATATCACCATGGGTAATGTCGATTTCAGCAGAATTAGCTTCTTCGTCCTCGACGAGGCCGACCGCATGCTCGACATGGGATTCAGCGAAGATATCCTGGCCATTGCAAAGCATTTGCCACCAACCTGCCAGACGCTCATGTTCTCAGCTACCATGCCTCCCAAAATCGAACAGTTGGCCAAGACACTCCTCAAGAATCCGGCCGTGGTGAAACTTGCCGTCAGCAAGCCTGCCGACAATATCCGCCAGATGGCCTACGTGTGCCACGACAATCAGAAGCTGGGCATTCTGCGCGACCTCTTTAAAAAACAAGAGCTCAAGCGTGTCATCATCTTCTCCGGCCACAAGAACAAGGTCAAGGATATCGCGCGTGACCTGATGCGCATGAAAGTGAGTTGTGGTGAGATGCATTCCGACCTCGACCAGAGCCAGCGCGACCAAATCATGCACAGTTTCAAGAACGGGCACATCGACGTGCTCGTGGCCACCGACATTGTTGCCCGTGGCATCGACATCGACGATATTGAGGTGGTCATCAACTACGATGTCCCACACGACGCTGAGGATTATGTTCACCGCATAGGGCGAACAGCACGCGCTAACCGCTTCGGAACGGCCATCACGCTCGTGCGTGGTCGTGAGATTGGTCTTTTCATGCAAATAGAGAAATTCCTCGGGCGAACCATAGAGAAGCTCCCGTTGCCTGATGGCCTGGGCGAGGCTCCCGAATACAAGCCCATGCCTGCTAATAAAGGGCGTCGCAGACACAGTTTTAAGAATCGCGGCAGAAAAAGAAAACGTTAGCTCTACCATCATCATATCCAACAGAATAATCAGAGTTTTCATAACAGGATTCTATTGCTGTGGGGAAAACCTTAACATGCCGTGGAAAGACTTTAAATGATTATAGAAAAGCCTTCGGTTTCTATGGAGGAGCCCTTTACGATTGTGGATGAGCCTTCGGTGACTATGGAGGAGCCCTCTGATGTTGTGGAAGAGCCTTCTATTGTTATGGAGAACACGTTAAAAATAAAAATCACACGCTAACCAATTGGAAAGTCAATTCTTTTCATTATCTTTGTCCCGAAATGAAGAATATACCCCAACTGCTCATTACTGCCCCTACCTCAGGCTCCGGAAAAACGACTGTGGCACGAGGGTTAATGGCTCTGTTGACGAGCAAAGGCTACCGTGTGCAACCATACAAATGCGGTCCAGATTACATCGACACGAAATTCCACTCGCAGGTATGTGGAAGACCGTCGGTAAACCTTGACACGTTTATGGCCTCTGAGCCACACATGAAAGAGGTTTACAACCGCTACATCGTCGACGCCGACGTGTGCGTTGTAGAGGGAATGATGGGCATGTACGACGGTTACGACCGCGACCGCGGCTCATCTGCCGAGATTGCAAGTATGCTGGGACTGCCGGTAGTTTTGGTTGTCGACGCCCGCTCGGCTGCCTATTCGATGGCTCCGCTGTTGTCGGGATTTGTCAGCTTCCGCAAGGATGTGAACGTCTGTGGAGTTATTTTCAATAAAGTAGGCTCCGCCCGTCATTGCGACATGCTGAGACAAGTTTGCGACGACCTTCACATCGAGTGTTTAGGTTGCTTGCCCAAGCATAGTAGCCTCGAACAAGGCTCACGGTATCTTGGATTGGACTTCAGCGAAAAAGCAGGAACCGACAAGCTGACCGCCTTGCTCGAAAAGCATATCGACTGGCAAAGAATACTCGAGGTAGCGGAAAAAAACGCCTCCGCCACAACGGTCTCAACGGCACCAGAGAGCACGGAAACGGGCAACATGAGCATATCGGTGGCTCTGAACGATGAGTCGTTCTCGTTTGTATACCAGGAACATCTGGACATGCTGAAACAAATGGGCAATGTGACATTCTTCGACCCTGAGCAGAACGACGAGTTACCCGTAGGAACAGAACTGCTTTACTTGCCCGGCGGCTATCCTGAGAAACATCTTGAGACGTTGGTGGAAGCATCAGCCACACGCAACTCCATCCGTCAATATGCCCGTCAGGGAGGTACAATCCTCGCTGAATGCGGTGGAATGATGTACTTGTGCGACAAAATCATTAGCGATGAGGGCGAATACAACATGTGCGGCGTATTGCCCTATAGCATTAGCTCACGAAAAGACGACCGCAAACTTTCGCTAGGCTACCGACAGATGGAATGGAACGGACTTCCCTTACGGGGGCATGAGTTCCACTACACCCAGTTTAAGGGCGACATTCCGCGCTCGTCCGTCCAAGTGTACAATGCTAAAGGAGAAAAAGTAGAGACACCTGTGTTCCAACAAGGAAACATACTTGCCAGCTACACACATTTATATTGGGGAATGACCCGATTGCCGGACATTCTAAACCAATTGAGACTATCATGCGAGAGAAGATGAAGAAACTACACCCCATCATGCTCGCCGGCACGGGAAGCGACGTCGGCAAGAGTGTACTTGCGGCCGCGCTCTGCAGGATATTCAAGCAAGACGGCTATCAGCCGGCTCCATTCAAAGCGCAGAACATGGCACTGAACTCTTATGCCACCCCTGAGGGACTGGAGATTGGCCGTGCTCAGGCGGTACAGGCCGAAGCTGCTGGAATAGCCTGCCATACCGACATGAACCCGCTTCTGCTGAAACCCAACTCCAACCATACCAGTCAGGTGGTGCTCAACGGCCGTCCCATCGGCAATACGGGAGCCTACGACTACTTCCGTAAAAGTGAGGGCCGCGAAAAACTGAGACAGGAAGTGTGTGCAGCATTTGACCGCCTCAACGCCCGCTATAATCCCATCGTAATGGAAGGAGCAGGAAGCATTTCCGAGATTAATCTGCGCGACACCGACCTGGTGAATATGCCAATGGCGATGCACGCGAAAGCTGACGTAATACTCGTAGGCGACATCGACCGTGGTGGCGTGTTCGCCAGCGTCTATGGAAGTGTTATGTTGCAACGGCCAGAGGAACGTAAGCGCATCAAGGGAATAATCATCAACAAGTTCCGTGGCGACTTACGGCTTTTCGAGGAAGGCTCACGCATGCTAGAGGAGCTTTGCGGCATTCCCGTTTTGGGCGTAGTGCCCTACTTCACCGACATTCATATCGAGGAGGAGGACAGCGTAGACCTTGCCGCCAAGGCTATCAAGGCCCAACAAGGGAAAATTAACGTAGCCATAGTCCTGCTCAGGCACATCAGCAACTATACCGACTTCGACGTGCTCGAGCGTGACCCGCGCGTACATCTTTTTTATACCAACAATACCGACGAATTGTCGAAGGCTGACATCATTATCCTTCCAGGGAGCAAGAGCACTATCGACGACTTGTACGAACTCAGACTAAACGGTTGCGCCCAGGCTATTATCAGAGCTCGGCGCGAAGGGAAAACCGTCATGGGCATCTGCGGAGGCTATCAAATTATGGGCGAGGAAGTGCTGGACCCTGAGCATGTGGAGGGAGAGATCAGCCGTATGCCAGGACTGGGATTACTGCCTGTCAGCACAACCATGAACGGCGCAAAGACAACCAGGCAGGTAACTTTCAACGATACTATGCACGGTTATGAGATACACATGGGCGAGACGACTCCCACCACTCAACCCTCACCCCTGAACACGATGGACGACGGCCGCGGCGAGGGCTACCGCGTGGACGAGCGGTGTATGGGCACCTACATTCACGGTATCCTTGACAACCAGGAGTTTATCGATATGCTTTTGCAACCCTATAGCGTGAAAATGGAAGGTGCAGGCAAAGCATTCGACTATCAAGCGTATAAAGAAGAGCAGTACGACAAACTGGCCGAGCATGTGAGAAAGCATATGGACATCGACCGGCTGTATAAAATCATGACTGAAAAAGAGGAGGACGAAAATGATTAACGGACACGGTGACGATTTATACCGATACGATAACATCCGCATGAATTTCAGTTCGAACATTTTCAGTCATGCAGACCTGAGCGGACTGAAAAAGCATTTGGCTGAGCGGATGGGCGTCATCGGTAGTTATCCCGAGCCGGAGCCCTATACCCTGGAGCAAATGCTAGCCGAAAGGATGGGCATCAGCGCCGATTGTGTCATGGTAACCAACGGAGCAACCGAAGCCATCTACCTCATCGCGCAAGCATTCAGCAATTGCCGGCCAATCGTACATGAGCCCACATTCAGCGAATATGCCAGCGCAACGAAGACTTGCGGCGGAGAAAGGGAATTGCACTTCATCTGCAACCCCAACAACCCTACCGGAAGTGTAGAGACGCCGACAATGAATCCCCATGCGTTATATGTAGTCGACCAGGCATACGAGAACTACACCCTGAAGCCTCTTCTAAAAGACATAGAGACGACGGAGAGCAACAACGTTATGTTGCTCCACTCGATGACAAAGCAATATTGCATCCCCGGCCTGCGACTGGGATATGTTACTGCCTCCAAACATATTATCAGCCAATTGCGCGAACACCGCCAGCCTTGGTCGGTAAACGCCCTGGCCATCGAGGCGGGTAAGTATTTGCTGGAGAATGGTATCCCTAACTTCCCTGACTTGCATGAGTATTTGGGCGAGACAAAGCGACTAGCACGGGAACTCAATGCTATTGAAGGCGTGGAGATGACTTACTCCGACACCACTTTCATGATTGGTACCATCAAACAGATAACAGCTGCCGAATTAAAGGAACGGCTGGCACGAGAGCATGGAATCCTCATACGCGACGCCTCAAATTTCACTGGCCTTACGTCCCACCACTTCCGTGTGGCTACACAAGACCGTCATGAGAACGACACGCTGGTCAAAGCCATCAAAATGATAATCGATACGACCATATGACGACAGGAATAACTCTCATCCTCAAGACGGTAGGCAATATCGTTTGCACCAAGCCCCTTATTTACGGCTGGGTAATGGATTTTCTATTCGGCGACCCGTCAAGACTTCCACACCCTGTCGTTGGTTTCGGGAAAATCATCGCAAAAGGTGAACGGCTGCTAAACAAGGGAAGCCATCGGAAGACGAAAGGAGCAGTAATGAGCATTTTGCTGGTCATACTGGTGTTTGCCGTTGTCGCCGGCATTATTGCGTTGGTCGGAAAGATTCACCCGCTTGTTGCCATCCTCATAGAAGCGATTCTGGTGTTCTTCTGCCTTGCCGGAACCACCCTCATCCGCGAGGTACGGCAAGTGTTCCTGGCATTAGACGAGTCGTTGGAGTCTGGACGCAGACAAGTAGCTCGCATTGTAGGCCGTGATACCAGCGAGTTATCGGCCCAGGAGGTGCGTACAGCTGCACTCGAGACTCTGGCCGAGAACCTGAGCGACGGAGTCATCGCGCCCCTCTTCTGGCTTGCCATATTGGGAGTACCGGGCATGATGGCTTACAAAATGGTTAACACACTCGACTCGATGATCGGTTACCGCACGGAGCGCTACATCGACTTCGGGTGCTTTGCCGCTAAAATGGACGATGTAGCTAACTATCTCCCTGCACGTCTGACAGCATTTCTTATGATACTAACTTCGGGAAAATGGAAATTGATGGGATTCGTGAGAAGATATGGGCGTAAGCACGCGAGTCCCAATAGCGGCTATCCGGAGGCAGCGTTGGCGGGTATTCTTAACTGCCGGTTTGGAGGTCCTCACTATTACTTTGGCGAATATTTCTACAAACCCTATATCGGCACGAACGAACGAGAGTTAAGCACCCACGACATGCATCGGGCTGTCAACATCAACCGCAGGGCTGAAGTGACTATGATTGTAATTGTCTACATTTTCTATTTCATCATGGAGATTTGCTGAGCACCCACCAACTTAAATCAACCTTATATCATAATGAACTACCAAAAGATTCTTGAGAACATTTACTTCGACATCCGCCCTTACGAGAAAGTCGGAAAACAAGCCGACTATATACCAGCGCTTGCGGCCGTAGATCCTGATCAATTTGGCATCTGCATCCATACGTTGCGCGATGATGTTTATGCCTTAGGGAAAGCTGATACAAGGTTTTCCATACAGAGTATCTCGAAAGTGTTCACCCTAGCTTATTGCATGAGTATTCTCGGCGACGGTGTGTGGGAAAGAATGGGAAAAGAACCGTCGGGGACAGCCTTCAACTCCCTGATACAGTTGGAGATAGAAAAAGGCCGTCCGCGTAATCCCTTTATCAACGCTGGTGCCATCGTCATGGCCGACATTCTGCTCAGCAATCTGGAGAATCCTGAGAATGATTACATTACGTTCATGAGAGCATTGTGTGGAAACGGAACGATAAGCTACAACCAGGAGGTTGCGGCCTCTGAACGAACACAAGGTTATCTGAATGCCGCCATTGCGAACATGCTTAAATACTACCACAACATCGAGAACGACATTGAGGACGTGTTGCACTTTTATTTCCTCATGTGCTCAGTTGAGATGAGCTGCAGAGAACTGTCGCATGCTTTCCTCGCTTTCGCCAACCATCACCAGTCGTTTAGCTTTGGTGGTGTGAGACTGACATCATCGCAAGTGAAGCGTATCAATGCCATCATGCAGACATGCGGCTTTTACGACGAGGCCGGTGAGTTCTCTTATTTGGTAGGACTGCCTGGCAAGAGTGGCGTAGGAGGAGGCATTGCCGCTGTATATCCGTCACGTTATTCCGTAGCGGTATGGAGTCCGCGCCTCAACGAAAAAGGAAACTCTGTGATGGGAATGAAAGCCTTGGAACTGTTGACTACAGAAACTGAAGAATCGATATTCTAGCACTTTTTTGAGTTTTACAGGTCACACATTCATAATAACAATCATATAACATTTATAAGAAGGCTCTTGGAGAAATGAAGCAAAAGAGCAACACTCATAAAGTGCTGCTCCTTCTTCATTTCTTTTGAAAGTATTCGATTTGAATGCATCAACTAAGGCCGCGTTATATAATAGGAATAAGCATCCCTATCAATCGACGTTCGCTTGATATAGATGGCAGTAGCAAGTATTTTTTTAGCGTACCACTTGCGTGAATTCAGGCTGGGCTCCCGGATCGTTTCCAACGGTCACGTAGATGGTGGATGTAGCCTGTTTTCCATCGAATCCGCGGCTTTTTACTGTATACCGATAATCTGTACCATTAGGAGTATGGCGTTTGCCTACCATTATTGGTGTTCCAAGCGGGAACTGGTAACTTGAGCACGCGGCATTAAAGATATCTTTATCCTCTCTCGTCACGAGTTTCTGCTTAGAATAGGCAGGAAGTTGGTCAACGGTGCCTGCTTTGTATCTGTTTTCTTTCAAGAAACGGTCGAGTTCTTTTCCGATAGCCGCCACTCGTGCCGTACGCACGCCGTAACCTGCCATTATCGTTGCTTTTGGCAGGGCTTCCTTAAGTGCCTCCATGGAGGTGTTTAGCCCACCGCTACCAAATGTGCAGAAGGGCACTACCATCTTGCCGGTAAAATCGTAGTCTTTCAACAGTGTAGCAATCGGCATAGCATAAGTACCAAACCAGATTGGATAACCGAGGAAGATGATATCATAGTCTATAATCCTCGATTTCAGGGGCTTAATCTCGGGTGTTTCTCCGTTTTGCCGCTCTCGTTGTCCACGTTGCACGGTTTCCTGGAAATTGCCCGAGTATGGAACAACCGCCTCAATGCTCTCAATGTCAGCATCTAGTTGTTTTTGTAACTCTTGTGCGACGGTCTTGGTCGTACCCGTTTCTGAAAAATAGAGCACTAGGACTTTTTGTGCTAAACATGTTGTAACAGAGGCCATGAATGCAATTGACATTAATAATAGTTTTCTCATAAGACTATAAAACAATGGTAATTCAATCGCAAAAATATTATTTTTTTGCTTACCCTCCAATAGTTTCCTCCCACTTTTTTCATAGAACAATGACGATTGACCACTTCGTTCCTTGAACATTAGACTACGCATTCATGCGATTTAAGGAGTAAGGCTCAATGCGAAAACAAAAAATTGTCAATGGCCAACGCCAATGGTCAAAAATGAAAGAGCCCCGACACATCAGTATCGAGGCTCTTTGCGGAAGGTGAGGGATTCAAACCCCCGATACCCGAAATGGGTATACCGGATTTCGAGTCCAGCGCGATCGATCACTCTGCCAACCTTCCAATTGCGGATGCAAATTTACAAATAGTTTTTGAATTGACAAAATTATTCGAAAGATAATTTCTTCAAACGGTTTCGAAGTTGTTCCGCCTCGCTCTTTCTGATTCCTAGTTTTATATCGCAGGTGTTGTCGAATGTCTGGCTGATAATACGCGGTCCCATCTCTTTCACGATGCGCATCACATCGTTCATCATCGGGTATGAGAAACTATAAGTTACAGTTTCCTCCACCTGACGTTCCACCATCTCACAATGGGCAATAGCATCGGCAGCGGCGGTCTTATAGGCGACAATAAGTCCACTCGTCCCGAGGTTTACTCCGCCATAATAGCGTATGACAACAATCAAAAGATTGGTTAGCTCATTCGAATTAATCTGCCCGAGGATGGGTTTTCCGGCTGTTGAGCTGGGCTCTCCGTCATCATTGGCACGAAACTCCGTGCGCTCAGCTCCGAGCATATAAGCATAGCATACGTGACGCGCGTCGTAGTATTTCTTGCGATAAGTTCCGACGATTTCCTTCACCTCATCGACACTCTCGACATGGTGGGCAAAGGCGAGGAACTTACTACGTTTCTCGGTGTAGTAGCCCTCGCCTATGTTATTGGTAATCGTGCGGTATGTATCAGTCATTTACGATAGCTTGTGTATAACGAGTCCGCTACGCAACTTCGGCTCGAACCATGTGGCCTTCGGCGGCATAATCTTACCGCTATCAGCAATGTCCATAATCTGTTGCATGCTGACGGGATAGAGGGCCAGGGCAGCACGCATCTCACCACTATCCACACGGCGTTTCAACTCGCTGAGTCCACGCAGACCACCAACGAAGTCGATGCGCTGGCTAGAGCGCAAGTCGCCAATCTTCAGAATCTCATCAAGAATCAGACGGCTGCTGATGTCTACATCGAGCACGCCAATTGGGTCATTATTGTCGTAAGTGCCTTCCTTGGCGGTCAAGCTAAACCAGTGCTGATTGAGATAGAGCGAGAATTCGTGCAGATGGGCGGGTTTGTAGATTTCCGTACCCTTATCCTCAACATCGAAGTTTTTCTTCAACGCATCAAGGAACTGCTCAGATGTCAAGCCATTTAGGTCTTTCACTACACGGTTGTAGTCTAGGATTGTCAGCTGGCTAGCCTGGAAGCAAACTGCCATGAAGTAGTTGTACTCCTCGTCACCGCGATGATTGGGGTTCTGCTTTTGCTTCTCTGCACCAACAAGTGCGGCAGCGGCAGAACGGTGGTGACCGTCGGCGATATAGAGCGATGGCATCTTGGCAAACTCATCGGTGATAGTCTTGATATCGTCGTCATTGCTAATCACCCAAAGTTTGTGCCCAAAGCCGTCAATGGGGGCAATGAAGTCATACTCTGGCTCGGTGGCAGCATAGCGCATAATGAGTTTGTCGAGCACCTCGTTGTCAGGATAGGCGAAGAACACCGGCTCGATATTAGCGTTATTCACGCGTACATGCTTCATACGGTCCTCTTCCTTGTCACGGCGTGTGAGCTCGTGCTTTTTGATGACACCCGTCAGGTAGTCGTTCACATAGGCGCCAACCACCAATCCGTATTGTGTCTTGCCGTTCATCGTCTGGGCATAGATGTAATACTGCTCCTTTTCATCTTGTACCAGCCAGCCTTTATCCTGGAACTTTTGAAAGTTCTCTGCAGCCTTCACGTAGACGCGCGGGTCGTACTCGCTGGTGCCCACAGGGAAATCAATCTCGGGCTTGATGATGTGGTAGAGGCTCATCTCGTTGTCGCCGGCCTCAGCGCGGGCCTCCTCTGAGTCGAGCACGTCGTATGGACGTGACTCCACTTTCTCTACTAATTCTTTTGGAGGGCGTATGCCCTTGAAAGGTTTAATTGTTGCCATAATAATTATGATAAGGTTAAAGGTTTTCCTTTATGGTCTGAATCATCTGCGCGTACTCTTCGTCAGTGAGGTACACTTTGCCGGGATTCATCTGGAACGTGCCACCATAGTCAGGTCCGTTGACATATTTCGGGGCGAGATGGAAGTGCAGGTGTGAGAGTTTGTCGCTATAGGCACCGTAGTTGATTTTCTCGGGGTTGAAGGCTTTCTGCATGGCGCGTGTCACACGGGTCACATCGCTCATGAAGGCGCTACGCTCCTCGTCGCTCAGTTCGTTTAAGTCATTCACATGGCCATTGTAGGCCACCAAGCAACGGCCTCGGTAGGTCTGTTCCTTAAACAAGAACGCCCTCGACACCGTGAGGGGACAAATCTCAATCATCAGGTCGTGCAACGTCTGGTTGTTCGTGCAATACAGGCACTGCTTGGGATCACTTTGTATCATTCTATTCCATTGTTTTTCCAGATTCAACAAAAATTTGTGCAAATTTACTGAGAAGTTCTGAAAAATCAAAATCTTTGTGTTATTATTTTCACACCGTTTTTTTCTTTCAAAGATAATCATTATATTTGCAACGAAATAATAACGACAAACTAAAGTCTCTGACAACATGAAAAAAATTGTACTCCTCGTTCCCTTACTAATCATCCCGTTCGTGTTGTGGGCGCAGAGCACTAGTTTCGAAACCGCCACACAAGCCGTCCAAAACATGAAGGTAGGATGGAACCTCGGTAATACGCTCGAGGCCCACAAGAAAAAGCCGAATCCTGATTTAAGCACTTATTGGGGACAGGAAGGACTAGAGTCGGAGAACAACTGGGGACAGTCCAACACCAAGCCTGAACTATTGAAGATGATGAAGGAGGCAGGATTCGGCGCCATCCGCGTGCCCGTCACCTGGTATAACCACATGGATGCGGAAGGCAATGTGGATTCCAAATGGATGGCCCGCGTCAAGGAGATTGTGGGCTATGTGTTGGATCAAGGCATGTATTGCATCGTCAATGTGCATCACGACACGGGTGCAGACGAGACTGGGGAGCATATCTCGTGGATTAAGGCCGAAGGTGCTAACTTCAATAAGAACAAAGCCAGATTTGAGAAATTATGGAAACAGATAGCCACTGAATTCAAAGACTACGACCAAAAGCTGCTCTTCGAGAGCTACAACGAGATGCTCGACAAGTACAGTTCGTGGAACTATGCCACCAGCAATAGGGCGGGCGGCTATCTTGAGTCAGAAGCTAAGGACGCCTACGATGCCATTAACAACTATGCCCAGAGTTTCGTGAATGTGGTGAGAGAGACTGGCGGCAACAATGCCCAACGTAACCTTGTAGTCAATACCTATGGCGCATGTAGTGGTGGCAAGTGGGGCTCCAACGAGCTTCCGATGGAACCGCTCAGGCAAATGAAACTGCCCACCGACGTGACTTCCAATCACCTTATTTTCCAAATTCACTCCTACCCAGGATTAAAGAGTAACAACCTTGCCTCCATCAAAAGTCAGGTGACCACGATGATGAGCGACCTGAAGAATATTCTTACCTCCAAAGGGGCTCCTGTCATTATTGGCGAATGGGGAACAATCAACAATGATAGCGACGTCAACTATAACGACAACAAGACCAACTATTTGGAATTCTGTAACCACTTCGTCACAGAGGCCAAGGATAACGGCATGTGCACCTTCTACTGGATGGGACTCTCCGACGGCCCTGTTCGCTCGCTCCCGGTCTTCAACCAGCCTGATCTCGCCGAGTGCATCCTCAAGGCATATTACGGAAGCTACTATTCGCCCATCATTCCTACACTCAACGACGTGGAGTACGACTTCTCCGTCAGCTACACCAAACAGTGGGCCGAGGCAAACCTCTCCAACTCTACCCTCTCACTTAGCCAATACAAGGGCATCCGCATCGAGTTGGCCGAGAAGTCCGTAAGCGGTAACCTACAGCTGAAGGTTTATGGGGAGGGAGGCAAGGAGCAATACAACAGCCTTACAGAAGCCACTACGACCATCAACTTCAACAAGTCGACTCTGGGCTCCACCGTCAGCCGCATTACCCTGCAATATTGCAAAGCCACCGTCCCCTACCAGGTGAGGGTCAAAAGTGCAATGCTCATCAAGACCGATGGTACCGAGACGAAGACCATACTCAGTACTTTCTGGGGATGCTCAGTAGAGCTGAACAACACATCCGGCATCAACACTCTCACACTGCATCCTACCAACTTAGACAACTACTTCTACACCCTTGACGGCCGCCGCATCGTCAGACCGAAAAAGGGCATCTATATCCGTAACGGAAAGAAAGTAGTCGTTAAGTGAGTGTAAAATGAAAAGTAAAAGTGAAACACAGAAGCGCCTCCAATTCACAACTGTTCACTCTTAACTATTTTACGTGAGTTCGACGATTTTTCGAAAATTTCAATAAGGCATAGGTGTGACATATGTTTGCAAACGTCACAACTGTAATTCGTTAATATTCAAATGATCATACCGAACGTAACTTAAGACATTTGCTTTTGAAAAACTTCTTGTGCGTGACAATTTTATTCAATCCAGATATTGAGAATAAGCATACTTATCCATAACATCCTCATAGTCTGTTGGTTAAATACCCACACACCATCATTCGCCTCCCTTAGGGCGTCGCTTTTTAGATAATGTCATTAGCATCATAGAAGGCAACTTTAGCATCATAGAGGGCAACTTTAGAATTATAGAGGGCATCTCTTGTTTCTTAAAGGGCATCTTTATTTGATTTGCGAACGATTGTGGGTCTCCTCGCAGGTAGAACACTCCAGATACAGATGCTTTACAAATTCGTCATTAACATGGTGAGGGCACTGGCCGCATACTGTTGCATTACCTAAAAGCCGTGTATCAATGTTCAAAGAACATTAGACACACAGCTTTCTTAATTTTGAGTTCGCCAAACTCACGTTATCTTCACTTAACTGAAAAAAGTCCCCAGCGAATATGCCAAGGACTTTTAAAGTAGATTATTTTCAGACTATTAAAGCTTATTTGTTCACTTGGAACTTTGTGTCGCCATCCTTAAAGAAGGCATTGATCTGACGGGCGGCGGCGATGCCAGCGTTGATGTTGGCTTCGGCGGTTTGAGCACCCATCTTCTTCGGTGTAGCAAAATAGCGACCCTCAAACTGAGCAAACTCGGCATCGGCATCGGGCTTGATGTCAGTTACGAACTTGAGGTCATCGCGCTCCTGCATGAGTTTGATGAGCTCGGGCTCGTTGATGACTTCTTTGCGGGCGGTGTTAACGAGGATAGCTCCCTTGCGCATCTTGCCAACGAGGGCGTAGTTGATGCTCTGCTTTGTCTCAGCGGTGGCGGGGATGTGGAGCGATACGACATCGCAAGTCTCAAAGAGAGCACCCTGATTGGCTACAGCTTTCACACCGGCTGCCTCGATGACTTCTGCGGGGCAATAGGCGTCATAGGCGTAGACGTCCATTCCAAAACCCTTGGCAATACGAGCCACATTGCGACCGACGTTACCGAAAGCGAGGATTCCGAGTTTCTTACCCAGAAGTTCTGAGCCACTCTTACCATTGTAGAATCCGCGTACAGCCATGACAAGGAGTCCGAATACGAGTTCGGCAACAGCATTGGAGTTCTGTCCAGGAGTGTTTTCGGCAACCACGTTGTGAGCAGTGGCGGCAGCTAAATCTATATTGTCAAAGCCAGCACCTGCGCGTACCACTATTTTCAGTTGCTTGGCGGCATCGAGCACCTCGGCGTCACACTTGTCAGAACGGATGATAAGAGCGTCGGCGTCTTTCACGGCGTCTAGCAACTGAGCCTTCTCAGTATATTTCTCGAGCAGCACCAGCTCATTGCCGGCTGTCTCAACTTCTTTGCGGATACCCTCGACAGCTGCTGCCGCGAATGGTTTCTCTGTTGCTACTAATACTTTCATGTTATATTGATTAAACATTAGTAAATAATTAATGTTGTGCCTCGAACTCCTTCATGCAAGCTACCAATGCCTGACAGCCCTCGATGCTCTGAGCGTTGTAACAGCTAGCGCGGAAGCCACCTACTGAGCGGTGTCCCTTGATGCCGACCATGCCCTTGCTGGTAGCGAACTCCATAAATTCTTTCTCGAGCTCTTTGTACTCGTCCTTCATAACGAAGCAGAGATTCATTACTGAGCGGTCTTCCTCGGCCACAGTACCGCGGAACAACTTGTTGCGGTCAATCTCTCCATAGACGATTTCGGCACGTTGCTGGGCGAGTTTGTCCATAGCCTCGACGCCACCCTGGGCCTTCATCCAGCGGAGGTTCTCGAGGGCAGTGTATATGGGGACCACAGGAGGTGTGTTAAACATTGAACCCTTCTCAACGTGTGTACGGTAATCGAGCATGGTTGGAATCTGGCGATCAACATGTCCGAGGGCTTCGTTTTTAACGATGACGATCGTCACGCCTGCCATAGAGAGGTTCTTCTGAGCACCGGCGTAGATGGCATCGTATTTAGCAACATCGATGGGGCGGCTGAAGATATCCGACGACATATCGGCAATCATACGTACGGGCACATCGAGATCCTTGCGGATTTCAGTACCGTAGATGGTATTGTTGGTAGTGATATGGAGATAGTCAACATCGGTGGGGCACTCCCATCCTTTGGGGATGAAGGTGTAGTTTGCGTCGGCTGATGAAGCCACCTCGACAACCTCTCCGAAGAGCTTGGCCTCTTTCATGGCTTTCTTTGCCCATACGCCGGTGTTCAGGTAAGCAGCTTTGGTCTTAAGGAAATTATAAGGAATCATGCAGAACTCGAGTGATGCACCACCACCGAGGAAGAGGACAGAATAGCCCTCGGGCACTTGGAGCAGCTCTTTTACCAAGGCCTCAGCCTCGTCGATAACAGGCTGGAAATCTTTAGATCTGTGGCTGATTTCAGCGAGTGACAGACCGATACCATTAAAATCAAGGATTGCCTGTGCGGTCTTCTCGATGACAGAGCGATCGAGAATGCAAGGACCTGCATTAAAATTGTACTTCTTCATTTTGTTATTATTAATTAAAATGTGAATAATATTGTTCTGTTCTTTAGAAAACGACTGCGAAATTATATGTTTTATTTAACATAGACAAATATTTATGTCAGAAAGTTGCGTTCCAGGGCATAATTAGTGGCATTTTGACACACGTTTACATATAAGTAGTGTCTATTTGACAACCTCACATAGCGTTTTGATACCTTTAATCTTCTCGCCCTTAGTGTCTTGAATGACTTGCTGGAGTTTACGGCGACTAACGGCTGCGTAGGAGTAGCAATCTTTCACGTCGATGCGGCCAATCTCATCACGGGAAAGTCCGCCTTTCTTGCATAGGAATCCAACGATGTCACCTTTGGATATTTTGTCTTTCTTGCCCTTGCCAATGTAAACTGTGGCCATTCGCGGCACGGGTATGACCGCATCGGATGGTGCAACAGGAAGATTGTAAGACTCAATACAGGCCTGAACATAGGCAGGCACGCTCTCTCCCAGACCCAAGATGAAAAAGGTCCTACCCCGCTTGTCCCAGCGGGCAGTACGGCCTACGCGGTGCACATAGCCGTCCTCGCTCTCGGGAATGTGGTAGTGGATGATGTTGTCGATATCGGGGATATCAAGGCCACGTGAAGCCAGGTCAGTACTCACAAAGATGTTAGCTGATCCGTTAGAAAACTTATAGAGGGCATCTTCGCGTAGCTTCTGCTCCAAGCCTCCGTGGAAAGCGCAGGTATGGAATCCCTCTCGACACAGATACTCGTCAGTGCGCTCTACGCTTTCACGGTAGTTTAAGAAGACTATACTGCTCTGATTGCCCAGATGGAGAAGGAGGGCACGTAAGGTTTCCAATTTGTCTTTTGCAGGACTGGCCACGGTAAAGACGCTGATGCGTTCGGGCACTTGTTCGTCGTCCAGAAAATCAAGGCGTGCAGTTCTGCCCATCTGCACGAAACGCGGAATCTCAACTGCCTCAGTAGCCGAAAGGAGAATACGGCGTCGTAATGACGGGAGTTTGCCGAGGATAGCCTCCATCTCGTTGTGGAAGCCCATCTCGAGGCATTTGTCGAACTCGTCAATGACTAGCGTACGGATGGTGTCCGGAGACAGGTTGCCCTTTTCGAGATGGTCATTCAAACGGCCAGGCGTGGAGAACACAATCTGAGGACGCACGGCGCGCAATTTTCGGTGCTCGTCCATCGTGGCACGTCCACCATAAAGGCTCATCACGCGCAAGCCTGAACCCATATCTGCCAATACCGTAGCCGACTGAAGGGCAAGTTCTCGGCCGGGAACGAGCACGACAGCTTGCAAGTCGTCGCTCATAGCGTCCAACTGCTCCACAAAAGGCAACAGGTATGCCAGCGTTTTGCCGCTACCCGTAGGAGATAGCACTACCACATCCTTATCGGAATGAAGGATTGCGTCAGCCGTAGCCTTTTGCATAGCATTAAGCGACTGGATGTGAAGTTTTTCGAGTACCTTTTGTGTTTTCATGCCGCAAAGATAATGCAATTCGGAATACGAACCAAATATTTTAAAGTTAATTATAGCAAAATGTTAGCAAAAAACACACAAGAAACCGAAATATCGTTATCAATATCAGGAAAAGACCATTATTTCCATGATTATTGGTTTCAAAATGTAAATTTCATGGCATAATACTGAACATTGACCACTGAGCATTAAGCTATGCCCATGTAGTCGTGTAAGACACAAAGCACCAGCCAATAATGTTCAATGGTCAATTGTCAATAATCAATTCTATCTCGCTTCCCAGTCTACGTCAAACTCCTTACCGTCATCAGTAGCTGTCACGTCATAGACCACGGGCTTTCCATTCAGGTTTCCCTTCAGCACACCCTTGTACTGGCCGTCCTTGTCGTCAAAAGTGAAGTCGGTCACTTCCAGTTGGTTACCTTTCGACTGCTCGTCGTCAATAATCGCCTGCTGCACTTTCTCTGTTAGCTTTTTGTCAGAAACGATACAACTGCTCATTGCAAAAAGGATGGAACAGCCGATTACCAATGATAATATCAGTTTTCTCATCATAATTATGTTTATTGATTAGGGGTTCTTATCATCTGGAACGGCATAGAAGTCGCCAGTCTGACCGACGAGTTTCTTGCTATAAGCCTCGGGGAAGCCGGGGCGCTTGGGAGTAGCACCAAGCCCGTACCTCGATCTTAAGAAACGGCCGTCCTCTTCGGGTTTCACCGTCATATCATTGTATTTCACAATAAGATAAACAGCAAGTTGTTTCCATCGGGCGAGCATCTGCTGAGCCTGATGGTTACTATACTCGTTCAGGTAGCTAATTGCCTTCTCGACATTGTCGGCATAGAGTGCCTTAGCCTTCTCTTCCACTGCTTTCTGACAATCAAAATAGCTCTTCTCCAACGAGTCTCTCACCTCCTTGAGAGAGGGGAAAAGAACCGAATAACGGGGGTAAACCATGTTGGAAACCCAGTTGCACACCCAGAAGGCATTCTTGTCGGAGAAGGTGATGGCATCGGCTCCAGGTGTGTTATAGCACTCGGGCTGGACGCGGTTACCACAGTAGATCGGGGTGTAGGCCACCATATTGCCATCGTCATTGCCAAACCAGAAGCATCCACCAATCTCGCGGGGTAGCCAAGAGCGCATCTGACTGACGAATGTGAAGCCTGTCTGCTGCGTGCTGATAGGACGCTCGTTGAAATAGCTCTTACCATCCACCTTGAAGGATAGCGGTGTGGGACGGTAAGGCATATCCCATATGCCGCCCCCCATATCCTTGTCGAGAGCGAGGGCGGTACCCTCATAATGGTCGCGCATGCACTCCATTACCTCCTTAATGGTGACCTTACGAGGAGCTTTAATCCAAAGCGGCATACGCTCACAATTATCAAGCGGCTCCTTGCCCATCACGAACGGTAGGTATCTATCGAACGACTTGTCGAAATGACGAAAAAACGACCACACACGGGCCTCACAATAGCGACGGCCGCCAAAATCGGGCTTCGCATAAGCATCGTTAAAACTGAAGTCTACGTCTTTTCCATCGAACCACCCCATCTTGCGAGCGTATTTCACCACATTCTTCGAGAAAAGCACATTTTGTTTATCCTTCATGTTAAAAGTGGTAATACGACTTTGATTGGCATGGGCACAAATGGCATCGTCTGGAATGCGGATGGCCACCCATACGGTACGCTCCTTCGAAACTTTGCGGTCGCTGGCGCAACCCATCATCTCCATAATCCATGCCTCGTTGGGGTCGCAGACGGTAAACGTCTCGCCCTCAGAGCAGTATCCGTATTGTTCGACAAGGGTTGTCATCACCTGAATGGCCTCACGCGCAGTCTTAGAGCGTTGTAGAGCGATATAAATGAGCGAGCCGTAGTCGATAATGCCAGTTGTGTCGACCATTTCCTCGCGTCCTCCGAATGTTGTCTCACCAATAGTCACCTGAAACTCGTTAATATTGCCTATCACATTGTATGTCTCAGGAGCCTCGGCAATCTCGCCTAGATATTTATTCGTGTCCCAATCGTAAACTGGGCGCATGGTGCCGGGGGAATGCTTGGCAGCTGGGAAATGATAAAGCCCCGTAAACATGCCATACGAGTCAGCATTATAGGTACAGATGACCGAGCCATCGGCCGAGGCGTTCTTACCGATAATAAAATTAGTACATGCGCTGGCACAGGCAGAGGCTAGCAACATGACTGCTAAAAGGATTTTTCTCATAGTGTTACTATTCTTTATTAGGTTTTCTATAGTGTTCTATAGCATCCATTGTTTTGATTGCTTCTATTTCTATAAGTTTTCGCGCCTTGATAACTTTGATATTAGTATTTAATCAACGTTTCAATCGTTTTCTTGTTATTTCGATTGTCTACGGCTACAAACCTCAGCTTATGTGTCTGGCCGGTTTTCCGGATAGGAGACTCACTTAGGCGGCAACGCAACAACTGACTCTTACCAACTGGTTCAAAGAGGACAAAATGGTCGTCGACAAATGCCTGAAACGAATTGACGCCACTTTTCTGGTCAGTTACTCCGGCGGTGATGGTCTCTCCCGAGCAGGCAAGGCTCACGCGCGGCGGCTCATTGTCATAGTCAAGCTCGTAGTCATATCCTAGATCGCGAATAGTAGCTGTCACCCAACCATCTTTGTAGACGCCTCCTAGGTATTTCTTAGTCCCCAGGAGACAGACGACATAGAGCTTTTCAGGGTTTTGTACTTTAAGCCTGCATTTCAACGAGATAGTCGCACCCGTAAACAACGGGTAGCTAGCGCCATAGAACCTGTAGATGTTGGAATATGTCCCACCTCGCACATACGGCTGAAGTTCTACATGGTCGGGTAGCTGGCGACGTGGAATACGCAGATGCATGCCGGGAAGATTATAATAGCTCACCCTATCCCAGCGCATCAGACGCACCGTGTTCACCGTTTTTTTCAAGGGAAGTGCCTGTTTGCGGCCCCTGACGGTAAAAGAGTACTCGCTGGTGTTATTAGCAAAATCGCTGATGGTGTAGACCAGCTGATAATCACGCTCCTCATTGAAGTCAATAATTCCGCGATTCTCATCGGTATGAAGTACGGGCAGATAATTGCCAGGCTCGACAAACGACTTCATGTACCATACGTTGGATCTTTGCTTATGCCAATAGTCGCCCCACGAATTCACAAGTCGGTTCATCATCACGGGCACTCTATTCATATCGCTCCAGAAAACCTCACGGCCATCAACCTTCAGTTGGGTGTAACGAATGCCGTAATGGTTGTACGTGGCCTCCATGTAGTCGTTGGCCCAAATGGCAAAGCCCACCTTACCCCAAGCGTAAAACTCGCGCTGAAGATGGTGGCTGGAGAAACTGAAATTCTGCTTGTTGGAACCACCGTTGAAAAGTCCCTCACCTTGGACGGGATAAGCCATGAACCCATGAGCCTGAGGCGGCATCTTGTCGTCGACGAAATCCCTCAGATAATCGAGTGGATCAAGCATGTCCCATGTCTTGGTATCATGGACCTCCAAGTGTAGATGAGGAGCTTGAGATGAGCCGGTATTACCACTAGTGGCGATAACCTGTCCCATAGCCACAGGGCACTCAGTAGGTTTGAGATTCACATCAACAGAAGAACACTGATGCTTGTATTGCCAACGCCTTACGGCCGCTGTAATTTGAGGCGAGAAACGCTTCAGATGACAATAGACACTTGTATATCCGCCAGGATGCTGAACGTAGATGGCATTGCCAAAACCATAAAGTCCAACAGTAACGCGCGACACGTAACCGTCGGCTATCGAGAGAATAGCCTTCCCCTCTACTCCACCCGTCTTCACATCTATTCCGCCATGGAAATGATGAGGACGCGGCTCGCCAAAATTACCGGCAAGCGTAACGTCATAAGCAACCGGCGGGGTAAACTGGAGTGCTGCTGCTAATAGAAGAGTACTTAGCATGCCTTGAAACTTGGAATGCTGCCAATAAAGCCGCCTAGCATGCCTTGAAACTCATATCAAGTCCCATGACCGAATGGGTAAGGGCGCCGACGGAAACATAGTCAACACCGCACTCCGCATAATCGCGAATGGTGTCGAGCGTGATTCCACCACTTGATTCAGTCTCATACTTACCTGCTATCATCTCAACCGCCTTGCGGGTGTTCTCAACCGAGAAGTTGTCAAGCATGATGCGGTCAACACTGCCAACCTCCATTACCTGGCGGATCTCATCGAACGACCGTACCTCAATCTCAATCTTCAGGTTGAGGTTTTTCTCCTTGAGATAAGTATGGCAGCGGTTGATGGCATTAGCTATTCCACCCGAAAAATCGACGTGATTGTCCTTGAGCAGAATCATGTCAAACAAGCCGATACGATGGTTTACACCGCCTCCGATCTTGACAGCCTGCTTCTCGAGCATACGCATGCCGGGGGTTGTCTTACGGGTATCAAGCACATGGGTATGAGTACCTTTCAGCCTCTCCACATAACGGTTGGTCATGGTGGCAATACCACTCATACGTTGCATAATGTTGAGCATCAGGCGCTCCGTCTGAAGCAATGAGCGGATACGGCCACGAACTATCATGGCGATATCGCCCTTTTTCACTTTCGAGCCGTCACCCATGAGCACTTCCACTTGCATATCGGAATCAAAACGCGCGAACACTTTCTTGGCAACCTCAACACCGGCCAAAATGCCGTCTTCCTTGATTAGCAGATGGCTTTGCCCCATCGCATCCTCAGGTATGCAACAAAGTGTAGTATGGTCACCGTCGCCGATATCCTCGGCAAACGAGAGGTCTATCAAGCGATCCTCTAATTCGTCTACTGATAACATAAGCTTTCTAGAGTATTACTGTAGTTGTTAGAATGTATATCCAAAGCCGATTCTGAAGCCTACGCTGGAATAGTCCTTATGGCTCTTGAACGACTGCTGGTAATAGATAGCGGGCTCGATGGTTACATGCCCGTCAATGAAGAATGCATAACCCACTTCCACACCTGGCATCAGGTCGTTGTAGTTGTGATTGTTATGCAGATACTTCGCGTTTACGCCTAAATAGATTCCATTTTGCTCAATATAGTAGCGCATGCCAGCACCCAAAAGGAAATCATTGGTTTTGGCAATTCCATTACGTTGGTATTCAAAATCGCCCAACACCATGAAATCGTCAAACAGGAAATAACCCAACTGGGCACCAATACCCCCACTAAATTTTTTGGCTCCGCTGTAACTGAAGTCAAGGCCGGTCAGATTGGCTCCGACATACGACTTACCTTCCTCGAACTGGGCAAAGCCCGACACTGCCATCGTGGCAGAAATCACCATTAATGCGAATCGCTTTTTCATAATTCTATATTATTTGTTATAATTACATCTGTTTGATAAAAACTTTCTTTCAGAGCTATTACTTCCTTGCTCTAACTTCCTTTTGGTACCACGAGCAAAACCATGCTATAGAGATGATCAGGGATGCACCGCCCACACCATAGCCAACCATCATGTCGAAACCGAACGCATTCTTCGAAATCATCAGGAACGAGGAACATACCACGGTCATGAAGACGGCAGGGATGAACGTAATCCAATAAGGTTTCCTCTCGCGCACCAGATAGACGGTTATAGCCCAGAGCATGAACACGGCCAGGGTTTGGTTGGCCCATCCGAAATAACTCCAAATCACATTAAAGCCGTCGGGGTTGGAAATATTGTAGAACAATAGCAGCATGGTAGCGCCGAACAAAGGAATGCAAATCCAAATACGCTTCATGATGCTCCGCTGCTCAAGATGAATAAACTCTGCGATGATAAGACGGGCTGAGCGCAAAGCAGTGTCGCCACTTGTAATAGGAGCAGCAACCACTCCCAAAAGGGCAAGAATGCCCCCAAACGTGCCAAGCCAACCCTGGCAGACTCCAGTCACGACCTCAGGGGCCTGCAAAGTTACTGGCAAGCCCAATTCACCCGCTGCTCCGCCATAGAAGAAAAACATTGAAACGGTTGCCCAGATGAGGGCAACAAGGCCCTCGGTTATCATAGCACCGTAGAACATCGGGCGGCCCATCTTCTCGCTCTTCACGCAACGGGCCATAAGGGGAGTCTGAGTGGCGTGGAAACCACTAATGGCCCCACACGCAATCGTGATGAACAAAGCCGGGAAAATGGGAGAATTATACCCTTCGCCATAGATTCCGTCTGTCAGCTCAGGCAACGTAGGCCACTTGACGAACAAAACAACCATGAGCGCTACAGCCATGAAAAGCATGGAGATAGCAAACAACGGGTATATTTTGCCGATAATTTTGTCTATCGGTAACATGGTGGCTATGATATAATAAACGAAGATGATGCCGCACCAGATATACACCCATGTCAATCCGTCACTACACATCTTTCCCATAATCAATGCCGGGCTATATACAAACACGGCACCTACCATCATAAGCAAGAAGACAGAGAACACAAGCATCACTTTCTTAGTAGTCTGCCCTAGGTAATGACCGATAATCTCAGGCTGGCCAGCTCCGCCGTTCCTCATCGATAACATACCGCTCAAATAATCGTGTACGGCTCCTGCGAAAATACATCCCAGAACAATCCACAAATATGCGGCAGGGCCGAACTTAGCGCCCATAATAGCACCGAAAATAGGACCTGTACCTGCGATATTCAGGAATTGTATCATAAAGATTTTCCATCCGGGAAGGATAATAAAATCAACCCCATCGGCCTTAGCCACTGCCGGAGTAAGACGATCATCAGGTCCGAAAACACGCTCCACAAACTTGCCATACAAAATATAGCCGACAATTAGAGCGACAAGACTAATCAAAAAAGTAATCATTTTACTGAATTGTTTCTAAAACTACAGTGCAAAAATAGCGAATTTATTTGAAATAAGGAAAAATATCAGTAACTTTGCGCACAATTAAATGAAAAAATATGAAAAGATATATATTCTTTATCTATATATTATTCCTGACCATCGCCGTTAAGGCGCAAACAGCGACTCCTAAGTATGAGATCCGTGCCGTGTGGCTCACCACAATTGGAGGATTGGATTGGCCACGCACATATGCAAATAATAGCGTTACCATTGAGCGCCAGAAACAAGAGTTGCGCACGATTCTGGACCTGCTGAAGCGGGCTAATGTGAACACTATTCTCCTTCAGACTCGCGTACGCGCCACGACCATTTATCCTTCAATGCATGAGCCATGGGACGGCTGTCTGTCGGGGAAACCTGGAACTTCGCCCGGTTACGATGCGCTCCAGTTTGCCATCGACGAATGCCATAAACGTGGCATGGAACTTCACGCATGGGTGGTCACCATCCCTGTTGGAAAGTGGAACACGCTGGGATGCACACTACTACGGAAGAAATTCCCGAAACTTATCCTAAAGATTGGCGAGGAGGGTTACATGAACCCCGAGTCGGCTCAAACAGGCGACTATTTGGCGACTATATGCGGTGAAATTACCCGCAACTACGATGTTGATGGCATTCACCTTGATTACATCCGCTACCCGGAGACGTGGAAGAAAAAAACAAACAAACCGGCAGGACGCTCTAATATTACCCGCATAGTAAGTGCCATTAACCACACGGTGAAGTCGGTCAAGCCATGGGTCAAACTGAGTTGCTCTCCCGTCGGAAAATATGACGACCTGACGAGATACATGAGCCGCGGATGGAATGCCAATACCACAGTGTGCCAAGATGCGCAAGGCTGGTTGCGTGACGGACTGATGGACGCACTCTTTCCTATGATGTATTTCAGGGACAACAACTTCTTTCCATTCGCCATCGACTGGGCGGAATGTAGTTACGGAAAGATTATTGCACCGGGATTAGCTGTCTATATGCTCCATCCACGAGAGCAGAACTGGCCTTTAGAAGTAATCACGAGCGAGCTCAACGTGCTTCGCCAGTACAAAATGGGGCACACCTATTTCCGCTCTAAGTTCTTTACAGACAATGTAAAAGGGGTATACCAATATGTCGCCAACCAGTTCGACCGCTATCCTGCCCTTGTTCCGCCGATGACATGGGTGAGCAAGACAATTCCTGCTAAACCTGTTTGCCTGAATATTAGAGATAACCGTATCTCATGGCATCAACCGCTCAACAAGCCAAACGCATCTGGCAACACCTTATTATATAATATATATACCAGCCGGCAGTATCCCGTTGACATCAATGACGCGCGCAACCTTACAGTCATGCGCTACCAAGAAACAACAATAGAAATACCAAAACTTGCTGACAAAGGCCTTTTTGTAGCAGTCACCTCTATCGACCGTTATGGAAATGAAAGCCAACCTTTGCAAATGGAGAGTGGTAAGCAGAACGTTATTTCAAAGCGCTTGTTGAAAAACGACGGTCGGAAAGTTCAGCTACCGGAGAAAGGAAAAACCCTTGACGCGGATTATATCGTCATTGAGAGTTTGGCAGGCAATATCGTTGCTACAAAAGCCTATCGTGAGACGTTTGTTGATATTCGCGACATTCAAAACGGCGTATATACGGTCAGAACCGTTGGGCGAAAAGATATCTCGCACCGATTAGGAACAATGATCATAAAGCGTTGAATTATTCCAACAAATGTAAATTTATGGCATAGGGCAAACGTTTACGTTAATTTTTGTGTTAAGGTTTGCAAAAAAAAATCACTGTGTACCCACACACGGTGATTTAATAAAATTAATCAACAAAATGATTTGGTAGTTAAAAAAAATTGCCTTATCTTTGCAGCAGTTATCCTGAAAACAATCTTTTTACCTTAAAAAAAACTAATACCTATTGAAGATATAGAGCGATTACCTGTGAAGGCGATCGCTTTATTGTTTAAAAAATATTCCATAAATTCTTTGTCAATTCAAGAAAAAGTAGTAACTTTGCGCCCGATTTAGTCCGTTCGGGCTCAAACAAGTATGCGCACGATGCGCGTCGCCTGACGGAAAAACCCGTTTTACAATCAAAATAATTAATGTACGCAATTGTAGAAATTAACGGTCAGCAGTTCAAAGTAGAGCAGGGACAGAAGCTCTTTGTCAACCGCATTAAGGATGCTGAGGCTGGCAAGACTGTTGAATTTGAGAAGGTGCTGCTCGTCGATGCCGACGGCGCAGTAACAGTAGGTGCACCAACCGTAGAGGGTGCAAAAGTAGTGTGTGAGGTAGTGAACCCGCTTGTTAAGGGTGAGAAGGTTATCGTGTTTAAGATGAAGCGCCGCAAGGATTCTCGCAAGAAGAACGGCCACCGCCAGCAGTTCACTCAGGTTGAAGTTAAATCAGTAATCGCTTAAAGAAGGAGGACTAGAAATGGCTCATAAAAAAGGTGTCGGTAGTTCTAAGAACGGACGCGAATCAGCAGCTCAGCGACTTGGTATTAAGATTTTCGGCGGTCAAAAGTGTGTTGCAGGTAACATTATCGTTCGCCAGCGTGGCACAAAGCACAATCCCGGTAACAACGTTGCCATCGGTAAGGATGATACGCTATATGCTCTTGTTGACGGTACTGTTGAGTTCCACAAGGGTCGCCACGACAAGAGTGTTGTTAACGTAATACCCGAAGTTGAAGCTTAAATAATTTTAGCAAACTTATTCCAAACAAACAACAAGAATCCCATTTCTCTAAGGAGATTTGGGATTTTTGCCTTTTTATATAGTATCATATCAAATTATTTTTGTACTTTTGCATCCGATTGTGTTGAAGATATCCATCTAAAACACAAGATTAAGATGGAAAATATTCAATTAAAACATAAGTAATATGCTTACACTTAAACTCATCAGTGAGGAAACTGAACGTGTGATCCAAGGTTTGGAGAAGAAGCACTTCAAAGGTGCTCGCGAAGCTATTGAAAATGTCATTGCAGTGGACAAGCACCGCCGCGAGACACAACAGACACTTGACTTTAACCTTTCTGAAGCCAAGAAAATGGCTGCACAGATAGGCATGCTCATGAAGCAGGGCAAGAAAGATGAGGCCGAAAAGATAAAAGTCTCTGTTGCCGAGATCAAAGAGAGCAACAAACGGCTCGAGGCAGAAAAATCAAAGACTGAGGAAGAACTAACCACCTTACTCTGCCAGATTCCAAATATTCCTTACGACGAGGTACCCGAGGGAGCAGCTGCCGAGGACAACCATGTGGTGAAGAGCAATTTGAAAAAGTGCGTAGAGAGCGATACTGTAGGTAATTGGGACGTTAACCCTTCAATTGGAATTGACAATCCCCTCCCCCATTGGGAACTTGCCAAGAAATATAACCTGATTGACTTTGACTTGGGCGTCAAGATTACAGGCGCAGGATTCCCCGTATACATCGGCAAAGGCGCTCGTTTGCAACGGGCCTTAATCAACTTCTTCCTTGATGAGGCACGCAAGAGTGGCTACACTGAGATTATGCCTCCAACTGTAGTGAATGCCGCTTCCGGCTATGGTACTGGTCAACTTCCTGACAAAGAAGGCCAAATGTACCATTGCGAGATTGACGACCTGTACCTGATTCCTACGGCAGAGGTGCCTGTAACAAATATCTACCGCGACGTAATTCTCGACGAAAAAGAACTGCCAGTCAAGAACTGCGCTTACACCGAGTGTTTCCGTCGAGAAGCTGGGTCTTATGGAAAAGACGTACGCGGCCTTAACCGTCTGCATGAGTTCTCGAAGGTTGAGATTGTGCGTATCGACAAACCTGAGCATTCGAAAGAGAGTCATCGCGAGATGCTGGAGCACGTGGAAGGGTTGTTGAAGAAACTTGAGTTACCCTACCGCATACTTTTGCTTTGTGGTGGCGACCAATCTTTCACATCTTCTATCTGCTACGACTTCGAAGTCTACTCCGAAGCTCAGAAACGCTGGCTGGAAGTGTCATCCGTAAGCAATTTCGACAATTATCAGGCAAACCGTCTGAAATGCCGTTATCGCAATGCAGAGACCAAGAAAACCGAGCTATGTCACACGCTGAATGGTTCAGCTTTGGCACTTCCCCGTATCGTGGCAGCATTGCTTGAGAACAACCAGACAGAGGATGGGATTCGTATTCCAAAAGCCCTGGTTCCTTATTGCGGTTTCGATATGATTGACAACGAATAACAAAAACAAAACATACCACTAAACATGAACCAAATTATTCGCAAGGAGCAATTCTCAGAAAAAGTGTTCCTATTTGAGATAGAAGCTCCGCTAATAGCCAAGAGCCGCAAGGCAGGCAACTTTGTTATCGTGAGAGTTGACAAGAAAGGTGAGCGCATGCCCCTCACAATTGCCGGCGCTAATATTGCAAAAGGTACGATCACATTAGTAGTACAACAGGTTGGTTTGTCTTCCAAAAAACTATGTATGCTGAACGAGGGCGACTATGTTGCTGACATTGTAGGTCCACTGGGCAACCCCACTCACATCGAGAATTACGGAACCGTGGTTTGTGCTGGTGGCGGACTTGGTGTTGCGCCAATGCTTCCTATTATTCAAGCATTAAAGGCTGCCGGAAATCGTGTACTTTCTGTAATGGCCGGCCGTACCAAAGATCTCATCATCCTTGAGGAAAAGGTACGTGAATCAAGCAACGAGGTAATTATCATGACTGATGACGGTTCTTATGGCGAAAAAGGCGTTGTTACTGTTGGTATTGAGAAATTTATCGAGCAGGAGCATGTAGACAAGGTATTCGCTATCGGACCTCCTATCATGATGAAATTCTCGAATCTAACGGCCCAGAAACACAACATTCCTTGCGAAGTTAGTTTGAACACCATTATGGTCGACGGTACAGGAATGTGTGGAGCGTGCCGACTGACCATCGGAGGAAAGACCAAGTTCGTCTGTATTGACGGCCCTGAGTTTGATGGTGCTCTCGTAGACTGGGATGAGATGTTCAAACGCATGGGGACCTTCAAACGTGCTGAGCAGGAAGAATTAGAGCATTTTGAAGAGCATTTAGATAACAATACAAGAGCAGGAGAAACCGAAATAATCGAGAAATCTGAAATTTCCGAAAACCAAGAAGCCTCCGATTCTCCCATTGAGTTGCTTACCGACCGAAATGCCGAGTGGCGCAACGAGTTACGCAAGAGCATGAAACCCAAAGAGCGCATGGCTATCGAACGAGTACAGATGCCTGAATTAGACCCTGTATACCGCTCTACCACACGCACAGAGGAAGTAAATATCGGCTTAAGCAAGGAGATGGCCATGAAAGAAGCTAAGCGCTGTCTTGATTGCGCTAAGCCTACATGCATCGAAGGCTGCCCTGTGAACATCGATATACCATCATTTATCAAGAACATTGAACGTGGCCAGTTCCTTGCTGCTGCTAAGGTTCTTAAGAACACCTCTTCCCTTCCTGCTGTTTGTGGACGCGTCTGCCCGCAAGAGAAACAATGTGAGAGCCGTTGCATCCATTTGAAGATGAACGAGCCAGCTGTAGCTATTGGATATCTGGAGCGTTTTGCTGCCGACTACGAGCGCGAGAGCGGAAACATGTCATTGCCCGAGATAGCACCTGCCAATGGAATAAAGATTGCTGTTGTAGGATCTGGTCCTTCAGGTCTTTCTTTTGCTGGTGATATGGTGAAAAAAGGCTACGATGTATATGTTTTCGAAGCCTTGCACGAAATCGGCGGTGTCCTGAAGTACGGTATTCCCGAGTTCCGTCTCCCCAATGCCATTGTTGATGTCGAGATTGATAATCTCAGCAAGATGGGTGTTCATTTTCAGACAGATGTGATTGTGGGCAAAACCATATCTGTTGATGATTTGGAAGCTCAGGGATTCAAGGGTATCTTTGTTGGCTCGGGTGCTGGTCTGCCTAACTTCATGAATATTCCAGGTGAAAATAGTATCAACATCATGTCGTCTAACGAGTATCTTACTCGCGTGAATCTGATGGATGCCGCAAACCCGACTACCGACACTCCTATTAACCTTGGCAAGAATGTGCTCGTCGTGGGAGGTGGAAACACTGCTATGGACTCGTGTCGTACAGCCAAACGCCTAGGAGGAAACGTAACATTGGTTTACCGCCGCTCAGAGGCAGAAATGCCGGCTCGACTAGAGGAAGTAAAGCATGCAAAAGAAGAAGGTATCAACTTTCTCACTTTGCATAACCCTATCGAGTATAAGGCTGACGAGAACGGAGCCGTTTGCAAGGCTATTTTACAGGTTATGCAATTAGGCGAGCCCGACGCAAGTGGTAGACGCTCTCCTATTCCAGTAGAGGGTCAGACCGTTGAGTTAGATGTTGACCAGGTGATTGTCGCCGTCGGCGTCAGCCCTAACCCCCTTGTTCCTAAGAGCATTATGGGCCTTGAGCTTGGTCGTAAGAACACAATCGTCGTGAACGAGGGCATGCAATCAAGCCGTCCAGAGATTTATGCAGGTGGCGACATTGTTCGTGGCGGAGCAACTGTAATCCTTGCCATGGGTGACGGCCGTCGTGCAGCTGCTAGCATGGATGCTCAAATACAAAATCAGATTCAATGAACGGATTGTATACTATTATTTTGCTCGTACTTAGCAATGTCTTTATGACATTTGCCTGGTACGGGCATTTGAAATTACAGGAGACAGGCACTTCCAGCAACTGGCCGCTCTTCGGTGTTATTGTTTTTTCGTGGATGATAGCCTTCTTTGAGTATTGTTGCCAAGTTCCTGCTAATCGTCTTGGCTTTATCGGTAATGGAGGACCTTTCACGTTGGTTCAGCTGAAAGTAGTTCAGGAGTGCATCTCACTAGCCGTATTTGCCGTTGTGGCTAACATTCTTTTCCAAGGCCAGAACCTTCATTGGAATCACATCCTTGCTTTTCTACTAATTATCTGTGCTGTATATCTTGTATTTATGAAATAATGCAGATAAGTGAAGAAGATAGACTTGAACGAAGAATTGTAAGTCGTTTTCGCAAAGCCATTTCCGACTTTCACCTAGTAGACGATGGTGACCGTGTTCTAGTAGCTCTTTCAGGTGGAAAAGACTCTCTTTGCCTGCTTGACCTATTAGCGCGCCAGTCACAAGTTTACCGCCCCAAGTTCTATGTTGAGGCCGTTCACGTGCGTATGGAGAACATCCAATACGAGAGCGACACCACATACCTTGAAGATTTCTGCCATCAGCGAGGGGTAAAACTACATATCCTCACAACCCGATTCGAGACTGATGGCCATAGCATCAACAATGGAGGTCAAACGGAATCCACTCTACAAGCCGACTATCGCCCGTCTACAAAATTAATTAGAAAGCAGAAGACGCCTTGTTTCCTCTGCTCATGGTACAGACGGAAGAAAATCTTAAATCTTGCCCAAGCAGAAGGATTCAACAAAATTGCGCTCGGACATCATCAGGACGATATTATTCACACCACACTCATGAATCTGTTTTTTCAGGGCCGTTTCGAGGGAATGCCGGCAAACCTGCACATGAATAAAATGCCACTGACCATCATACGCCCATTGTGCCTTGAACATGAGTGTGACCTAAGAGCTTTTGCAAATTTACACAGATATCAGAAACAACACAAGAACTGTCCTCACGAACACAACACACACCGTGCAGATATAGCACACTTATACCAACAGGTAGAACATATGAATGCAGAGGCCCGGAACTCCATCTGGCATGCACTTCAGATAGCTGGAAAACTAATAGAGTATTAAAATGAATTAAATTGTCAATGACCTATTGACAATTATCAAAATAAAATTGTATATTTGTCTATTCAAATAGAATTAAATAGTTTGATACAACCAACATGCTTATGTGTCGAGTAAAAATATATTTCTTGAGCTTTATCCTAACCGTTTCCATACCAGCAATGGCTCAGAAAAGGAAAACGGCAGCAAAACCGAAACCTAAAGTGGTGACTCCCGCACCACTACAAAAGACTGCTGCCGACCTGCTTTATGAGAATATGCTTCCCAACACGCAACGTGTTTTCGTCATCGACAGCATCGTAGTTGACAAAAGCCAATTCCTATCATACATTCCTTTGCAACATGACAACGGAACGCTACAGGCATACAACGACTTTTTCGGTACTGAAGACCAAGATGGGCAATATGTATTCGTAAACGGATTTCGCGACAAGTGTTTCTATTCTGAATCAGACACTACAGGACATGTAAGTATTTACACTCGCGACAAGATTGCCGGCAAATGGTCTAAGCCACAATTGCTTGAGGGAATTGGCACATTCTCATTTGCTATGGCATTTCCCTTTATGATGTCCGACGGTACCACTTTCTATTTTGCCGCTAAGGGCAAAGAAAGCATCGGTGGATATGACATCTTTGTTACACGTTACGACGCAGAGAACGCACGCTACCTAAAGCCCGAGAACATTGGCCTTCCCTTTAACTCGAAAGCAGACGATTACATGTATGTGGAAGACGACATGAACAAACTGGCTTGGTTTGTTACATCGCGTAATCAGCCAGAGGGGAAAGTGTGTGTCTACACCATTGTGCCTTCGGAGAATCGCGTCAACTATGATATGAGCAATATTGACGACTCACGGCTAGAGCAACTGGCTGCAATCTCGCGTATTCGCGACACGTGGCCTTCTACAGCCAAGCGCAATCAAGCAATGAAACGTCTTAACGACCTGAAGAATGATGCCGGAGGAATTACAGATGAAAGTATTTACTTCCCTATCAACGACTATCTTGTTTATCGCTCACTCGGCGAGTTCCAGAGCATTGAAAGCAGAACCTTGTTTGAACGGTTACAAAGCCTTCAGACTGAGGTAAAAAAAGAAATCCATCATCTTGACCTCATTCGCAAAGAATACCGAAAGACGAGTGGAGACACTCATAAACGACTGGCAGAAGATATTATCGATTATGAGCGTATCATTGAGCGCCAGCAAAACGAAATAAAGGTTATCTCCAAGCAAATCAGAAACGTAGAGAATCAGGCAATTAACTAAAATCCATTGTATATGAAGAACAAGAAGTATTTCCCTGAGTCAGAACTCATCATCAACGCTGACGGATCATGTTTCCATCTGCACCTGCGTCCTGAACAATTAGCAGATAAAGTTATCCTCGTAGGAGACCCTGCACGTGTTAATACTGTAGCTGCACACTTTGACTCTATCGAATGTGAGGTCAGCAGCCGCGAGTTCCACACAATCACCGGTTTCTATAAAGGCAAGCGCATAACCTGCCAAAGTCACGGAATCGGATGCGACAACATCGACATCGTTTTAAATGAGCTCGATACACTTGCCAACATCGATTACGACACCCGACAGGAGCGCGAGGAACACCGCACATTAACTTTAGTACGTATCGGTACCTGTGGAGGTCTACAGCCTTTTACTCCTACAGGTTGTTTTGTAGCATCAGTCAAAAGTATCGGTTTTGACGGATTGCTTAACTACTATGCTGGTCGCAACGATGTTTGTGACCTGAAACTTGAGGAAGCATTCAAACAACACATGCAATGGAATCCTATTAAGGGAGCACCTTATGTTGCAGTGGCCAATACTGATCTGATGAATCAAATTGCAAAAGATGACATGGTACGCGGATATACAATCTCATGCGGAGGTTTTTACGGACCTCAAGGACGTGTGCTCCGTGCAGACATTGCCGATCCCAACCAAAACGAGAAGATTGAAACCTTTGAATACGAGGGTATGAAGGTGTGCAACTTTGAGATGGAATCTTCTGCCGTAGCAGGTTTAGCCTCGCTCCTTGGTCATCGAGCAATGACTTGTTGTATGGTCATTGCCAACCGCTACGCAAAGGAGATGAACACTGAGTATAAGAACTCTATCGACACACTCATCGAGAAAGTGCTTGACCGCATTTGATGAGTAATAAATGAAGTCTGGACAACAGGTACTCAATGCTCAAAAACGACACAATTTGTGCGCTCGCGACCGCTATAGGCGGAGCACTAGGAATCATCCGCATCTCAGGACCTAAATCCTTTGATGCGGTTAGTTCAATTTGCACATTGCATTGTGAAGATTGTGAGGCCAATACCATACACTTCACTCACATCACATCTGACAGTGGAGAAATCATCGATGAGGTTCTCGTTTCTATCTTCCGCACACCACATTCATACACGGGCGAGAACTCTATCGAAATATCTTGCCACGGCTCAGCCTATATCCTTAACAAGGTGCTCTCCATGCTCATAGCCAACGGCTGCCGTCAAGCTCAACCAGGCGAGTTCACTATGCGCGCTTATCTAAATGGCCGCATAGACCTATCACAGGCTGAGGCTGTTGCAGACCTTATTGCGTCCACCAACCAGGCTAATCATAAGCTAGCCATGAGTCAGTTGCGGGGACAATTCTCGTCAGAACTCTCCCTACTTAGGGAAAACCTGCTCAAGCTCACTTCCCTACTCGAGTTAGAACTCGATTTTTCCGACCATGAAGACCTCCAGTTTGCTAGCCGAAAAGAACTATTATATATTGCAAAAACAATTGACAAACGTGTCAGCGAACTAGCAGCATCTTTTAAAGCAGGGAATGCTATCAAGCAAGGCATTCCTGTTGCAATAGTGGGAAAAACAAACGTAGGTAAATCCACATTGCTTAACTACTTGCTTAAAGATGATCGTGCCATCGTCAGCAATATACATGGAACAACTCGTGACATAATTGAAGATGTTATTGACATTCAAGGTATTTCTTTTCGTTTTATCGATACAGCTGGTATCCGGCAGACTACTGATGCCATCGAACAATTAGGGATTAGACGTACCTATCAAGCCATCAGTAAGGCAAGAATTGTTCTTTGGCTAATTGACACACTTCCACCACAAGCAGAAATGGCGGAAATGGCAGAAAAAAGTAAAGATAAAGCTCTCATAATCGCATGGAATAAAATTGACAAAAGCAACAATTCTTACATGCAACTCGACGTTAGTGAGTCTTTATCAGTCCCCTATACTAAATTCCTAAGGATTTCCGCCAAATATGGCACAAATCTTGACCTTTTAGAGAACGCCATCTATCAAGCTGCCGATCTACCTAAATTCCATGAGAACAGTACCATCGTTACAAGCATCCGTCATTATGATGCTCTAGTGAAGGCACAAGAAAGCATCAGCCGCTTTATAGAAGGTCTAAACATGGGGCTTAGCGGTGACCTACTGGCAGAAGACCTACGTTTAACCCTAACCTACTTGGCAGAAATAACTGGTGGCCAAATCACCACAAACGAAATGCTTGGCAATATATTTCAACATTTCTGCGTGGGCAAGTAGGTTATAACTAATTGATTTACAGATAGATACAATGTTTTATTAAAGCTTTTTAACAACTATCTCCTGGCAGTTTGGTTTTAAGCTAATTACCTATATTTCAACTAATTAGCATTTTTGTTAATCGCTATATTATTACTTTTCGTGGCAAATTTCATGCGTAGTGATATGATAATATATGCAAATATCTGATACTCGTTTTAGGGATTGTTTACACATCATTTTTGCAGATTATATACTTTTCTTATCATACTGTTTTCGTTATATTATCATTCCGGCACTAAAGCTGGATTGATAATATGAACTACAATAAAAAGAAACACTACTACGATCCATACGATAGTTTGGACGTAGAATGGAAGGCAAAGATCACACGAAACATGCTTTCCGTAGGAGAAGCGGCTAGCCTTTCAGGATTCAGCCGCCAGTACATTAACAGACTCGTTGCGAATGGTACTATCAAAGCCAAGAAAAACAAGGAGGGTTACAATGCAGTCCTTTGGAAGGACTTTGTCAAGTGGTTTTCGGCACTCCCTGTAACTCCACACTCCCCTATCGGTTACGCAAGTTATTCTCTGAAAGAGCTGATGCGCTACACAGGTATGGGCAGATGCTGGGTACTAAAGTTTGCAACACGTAATTCTATCCCTTCATACTATGTTGGCAAGTATCGCCGTTTCTGTAAGTCGTCTTGTGAAGATGCATGGAAACACGAGTCTATAGCTCTGAAGCAATGGCTTACTATTGAAGAAGCGTCTGCCTTTTTCGATTTAGAAAGGTCTGTCATCTACGCTCTTGCAGCTCTGCATAGAACACGCGTCAGGAAACAGGAGAAGTGTTTGGTATATAACAAGGCAGATATTCTGTCTGTTATAAAGAAAGGAGGTGTGTTATGCCCAGAGTAACCCTGAAGTATAGGAACATTTCACATGGCTCCATGAAATCCATCTATTTGGAATTCAATCCGTCCATTCGTGACGTTAAAGGAAAACCTGTTAGGTATGAGTGTCTGAATCTGGAAATCTATACTCATCCAGAAACAGTGCAACAGGCAGAACAGAACAAGACCATAGAAGAGATCGCAGAAACAATCCGCTGTAAAAGATACCTGCAACTTGTTCGTCGAGACTATAGTTTTTTGGCAAAGGCCAAACTGGATGAGGACTTCCTGGAGTATTTCAGACAGAACGGTGACTGCCATGGTGCGAAATACCAAAGCAGCCGGTTGCATTTCGAGAGGTTTTGCAAAGGACAATGCAGATTCAAGGACATCAATTCCAGTCTATGCGAACGTTTCCGTCTGTACCTGCTCCATACTAACGGATTACACAAAAAATGCAAATTGTCAAGGAACTCTGCCAGTGGATACTTCAACTCATTTCTAGGCATTGTGCATCTTGCCTATAAGGATAACATTCTTACTAAAGACTATGCATCCTGTGTGAAAAAAATCACATGGGATCATGATATTCATAAAGAGTATCTTTCAAAAGAAGAGATTAAGCAACTGGCAAGCACGCCATACGAAGAGATTCCAGATGTGTATAGAGCTGGTATGTTCTCCATTTACACAGGATTGAGAAGAAGCGATATCCTTGCCCTCCGTTGGGACAACATATATCAGCCCCGTGGAAGGAAGGCATACCTGAAGTTCTGCATCAAGAAGACAGGAGTCAAGATACAATTGCCCCTGACTCTTGCCGCAATCAGGATATTAGGAACTCCAAAGTCTGGGGGAAAGGTGTTTCCTGAGTTGACAGAAAGCATTCTTATAACACACGTTGAACGATGGATCAGAAAGGCTAAAATCAACAAGCATATTACTTTTCACTGTTTCCGCCATACTTTTGCTATGCAGTTGCTGGATAAGGGCATTGACATATATACCATATCCGCACTTCTTGGTCACAAGCAGGTTTCAAGCACACAGAGTTATGCTAAGATTTCTTCGAAGAAAATGATGGAGGCAATAGTTAAGATCGAATAGTCTCAATTTGTATTATGTAAATTCGGCAACAAAGCACATTATTTATTGCCGAATTTACATTCCAATTTACACGAAAACAAAAGATGCAAGATTATCCTATCGTACCCCAGTCTAAGTTAGAACGAGTCATGTTCTGAGTTGCAATCCCGATACCTCATCTATTCATGAAGATTAGTCTCAAATTGTATTTATGGTTTAAAAGATGCCAAAATGTATTCTCCAAAGAGTATTTTGCCTTAAAGTTGCTTAAGAATGATTGATTATACTAGTTTTAATTGCCAAATTGATATATTTTTCAAGAAATATTAGTATTTTTGCAAAGTGAACGAGCGAAAAGACATCATAGTGGCGAACACATTGGCTGGCATCGGCAAAGGTGAAGTTGCTGGTTATCTTTGTCATGCTTATTGCCATAAGGGTTTCTGTGAATTCAAATATAATAACAATGTTTATAGGCTGAAGGTTGGTGAATGCCTTATCATCAGACGTGGCGACTTGGTGGAACGTGTCAACGAAAGCGATGACTTCCATGTAGATGTGGTTTATGTCACTCCGGAGTTTATTGAGGTTTCCACACCACATAGTAACTATGGCATGAAAGGGTCGATGGCTTTGTTCAATGACCCTATTTTACACCTTAACCCTGAACAGCAGAAAGTGTGCGCACTCGACTTTGACTATATCAAACGGCGTTTGGCTTTGACAACTCACAACTTCCACCGTGATGCCATGATCAATGCAATCCAGTGCATGATTATCGATTTCTTCGACTTCCATGCATCACTATATGGGAATGAGAAGATAACTTCGCAATATGCTGATTTGATGGAGCGTTTCTTGGCATTGCTGGAACGTGGAGATTTCCGCAAGAACCGCGACATCGGCTACTATGCTGACAAGCTTTGCGTCACCACGAAATATTTGTCGGAAGTGTGCAAGAAGGTAAGCGGTTTTCCTGCCAACTACTGGATTAACCGATACACGGTGCTTGATATTAGTCGCCAGTTACGAGACAAGAAACGCTCATTCACCGAACTCACCTACCTATACGGTTTCTCATCTCCTAGCTACTTCAGCCGCTATGTGCAGAAGTATCTCGGTGCTTCGCCTACTGACTTTAGGGAGTAATAAACATGCTTTTGACCTACGGTCGAAATCGCTCACGCTTGGCAGAATGAGCAAGTTCATCTGCACTCGCTTAATCGCGATTTTCGGTAAAAAGTGAAAGAATCCCCGTAATTATTGTCAAAATAGTTGCGGGGATTCTTCGTACCTTTGCACCGTCGAATATTAAACGTATCAAGATATGAAGAAAATGATGTTTTTCGCAGTGCTGATTATCGTAAGCATGACGGCATTTGCACAGGTGAGTAAAGAAGAACAGGAGTTGATTGACCTCTCAAACCAGAAATGGACGTGGATGGCAGAGAAAAATGCCGACCGCCTCAGTGAGTTATTCC